>ULYR01087185.1_pt1 | contig 114204 bp, 91 predicted proteins | sample 1962341 | NCBI WGS metagenome assembly ULYR01 (sample SAMEA4835868, study PRJEB28245) | human gut metagenome | biome: gut microbiome; material: fecal sample | place: Denmark | collected 2008 | reverse complement strand
AGAATGAAAATCTTGCGTCCTAACCGATAGACGAACGGGCCATCTGTGCTTCTGTGAGGCATTTCTCAAACACGGGTGCAAAGGTACGCATTATTTTTAAATCCGCAAGCGTTTTGCTAATTTTCTTGCAAAAAAGGAGCATTTTTAATTTTGCGCATTTCGGTTGTGTGTGACTGTGTTCTTGAATTATTATGCTGATAATCAGGATTGTTACTGGTAATCTCTTAAAGTTGGTGGAACCCGATGCTGAAGCTGATAATTAAGGTAATAAAATTTATATTCTGCGAGTAGAAAATCCAAACGTTGTTGTAAAAGTTATATTCTCAGCCTAAGAATATATATACTCAGCTTAAGTATATATAAACTTAGCCTAAGTTTTTATATACTTAAGCTGAGTATATAGAATTTAATGCGAAGTTGTAGCTTTTCTTATGCATATAGATAAGTTTATCATAACTCAAAGCAACCAATAGCGAAACGCCTTGTTTGGTATGGCGTAACTATCAAAACAAAATCTACATTTTTGTTTTGTGACAGAAAGTATTACCTTTGTGCCACTAACATTTATAATATATACATAAGGATATGGAAAATAAATACATCACAGTGGCATATCGTCTGTATGCCATTGCCGACGGACAGAAAGAGATGATAGAAGAAGCTCCTGCCGAACATCCGTTTCAGTTCATTTCTGGCTTAGGATATACCCTCGATCGTTTCGAGAAAGAAATTACAGCTTTGAGCAAAGGTGATAACTTCGCATTTACTATCCCTTGCGCTGAAGCGTATGGCGAACGTATCGAAGAAAATGTTCAGGCAGTAGATAAAGCTATCTTTACTGACCCTGATGGTAACTTCGATTCAGAACACGTATTTACTGGTAATATTATTCCTTTGCAAGATGCCGATGGTCATCATTTCTTTGGTAACGTAGGCGAAATTACAGAAGATAAGGTAATCATCGACCTTAATCACCCGCACGCTGGAAAAGATTTGATTTTCGAAGGAACAGTTTGCGAGATGCGTACTGCTACTAAGGAAGAAGTACAAGACCTCATCAACCAGATGAGCGGACACGGATGCGGTGGCAACTGCGGCGGCTGTGGAGGCGGTTGCGGCGACCACGAAGGCGACGGTGAATGCTGTGGCGATGGCGGTTGCGGACATTGTCATTAATTGATAAACTACGGATGCGTACGCAGTAAAAACGTACGCATCCGTTTTTTTGTACCCATAATTAAAAAAAAGAATAATCGTGATACTGATAGCAGATAGCGGAGCTACCAAAACAGATTGGTGGATAGGATGCGGTGCCAAAGACGGACGCTTGCTACATACGCAGGGATTGAACCCTTTTCACTTGTCGCATGAGCAGATATACCGTGTGATAGCCGACGAACTTATGCCGCAAATAGAGAAAGAAGCCAAAGCGATAAGTCATGTATACTTTTACGGAGCGGGATGCTTGCCGCAGAAAACCGAAGGCATAAGTGAGGCGTTATCACATCACTTGTGTAATGCCGAAGTAAGTATAGGTTCCGATTTGTTAGGAGCGGCACGTGCTCTGTGTGGAAATGACAACGGAGTAGCCTGCATATTGGGCACCGGTGCCAACTCATGTCTGTACGATGGTAGCGCTATGGTAGCAAACACCCCACCGTTGGGTTACATATTAGGTGATGAAGGCAGCGGTGCTTATCTTGGTAAGCGTTTCGTTGGCGATTGCTTAAAGGGACTGATGCCACAAGAGCTTACGCAAGGCTTACTTGATGAACTACATCTCACCGTGGCGGAATTGCTCGACCGTGTGTACCGACAGCCTCAGGCTGCACGTTTTTTAGCTTCGGTAGCACCTTATATATATAAGCATAAAGACCATCCGCAGGTAAAACTTCTATTAGAAGACTGTTTTACGCAGTTCTTTGTTCGTAATGTACTGCGCTACGTAGGCCATCCCTCGCTCGGCGGAGGAGAACTGCCGCCGGTATCGTTCGTTGGTTCTGTAGCTTGGCATTTTCAAGGCGAAATTAAAGCAGCCGCACAGCGTCTCAATTTACATATTGGGCATTTTTTGAAGGGGCCAATTGACAAATTGGTAGAATTTTATTCGGTCGTTTGATTTTATATTGCAAACAAAATACCCGTATTTTGTGACTAATATCAATTTATACTATAAAAAAACTATCATTTTATTTGCAGGTTACAAAAAAGCCTTTACCTTTGCACCCAACAAAAACAATTGAACAGAAAAAAATTAATGTTATGCTAATATCACGAATTAACCTATCAGTCTTGCATATTATTCGCGTCGTGGTGGAAAATCCAAGAGGTGTGGAAGGTTCGTGTATGTAGCTATGACATAAGGATATGTTTTAAAGCCTTTCTCACCCAGACGATGAGAGAGGCTTTTTAATTAATGAATAAGGAGAAGATAGAAATGAAACATCAGTTACGCAGTTCTATGAGTACAGAAGGTCGCCGCATGGCAGGAGCCAGAGCGCTTTGGGTGGCCAACGGAATGAAGAAGGAAATGATGGGTAAGCCCATTATCGCTATCGTCAACTCGTTTACCCAGTTTGTTCCGGGACACACTCATTTGCACGAAATCGGTCAGCAGGTAAAAGCCGAAATCGAGAAGTTGGGTTGCTTTGCTGCCGAGTTTAACACTATTGCCATCGACGATGGTATCGCTATGGGTCATGACGGTATGCTTTACTCGCTTCCTTCGCGCGACATTATAGCGGATAGCGTAGAATACATGGTGAACGCTCATAAGGCTGATGCGATGGTGTGCATTTCTAACTGCGATAAGATTACTCCGGGTATGCTGATGGCATCTATGCGTCTTAATATACCTACAGTCTTCGTTTCGGGCGGACCGATGGAGGCTGGCGAGTGGGGTGGTAAGCACCTTGATTTGATTGACGCTATGATTAAATCGGCCGACCCAACTGTTAGTGATGCCGATGTAGACCAAATAGAGCGTCACGCTTGCCCAGGCTGCGGAAGCTGCTCTGGTATGTTTACCGCCAACTCAATGAACTGCCTTAACGAGGCTATCGGTTTGGCTCTTCCTGGCAACGGTACTATCGTGGCTACTCACGCCAACCGTAAACAACTCTTCAAAGACGCGGCTCAGCTTATCGTGAAAAACGCTTATAAATATTACGAAGATGGCGACGACAGTGTGTTGCCTCGCAGCATAGCTACACGTCAGGCGTTCTTGAATGCCATGACACTCGACATCGCTATGGGTGGTTCTACAAATACCGTACTTCATTTGCTGGCTATAGCCCACGAGGCAGAAGTCGATTTCAAAATGGACGATATCGACATGCTTTCACGCCGTGTGCCGTGTCTGTGCAAGGTTGCTCCCAACACTCAGAAATATCATATACAAGATGTAAACCGTGCCGGAGGTATCATGAATATCTTAGGCGAGTTGGCAAAAGGCGGATTGCTTGATACCACGGTTACTCGTGTAGACGGCATGAAGTTAGGTGAAGCCATCGAAAAATATAACATAACTGTAGCTCAGCCCGATGCTGAGGCCATGCGCATCTATACCAGTGCGCCGGGCGGCAAGTTCAATATCGAGCTTGGTTCGCAGAACAATACATATAAAGAACTCGATACCGACCGTGCCGAAGGTTGCATTCGCGATTTGCAGCATGCCTATTCTAAAGACGGCGGATTGGCGGTATTGAAAGGAAATATTGCACAAGACGGATGTGTGGTTAAGACAGCCGGAGTAGACGAAAGCATCTGGAAGTTCTCTGGTCCTGCCAAGGTATTCGATTCGCAGGAAGCTGCTTGCGATGGCATCTTGGGCGGAAAGGTAGTGAGTGGCGATGTAGTAGTCATCACTCACGAAGGTCCTAAGGGTGGTCCGGGTATGCAGGAGATGCTTTATCCTACATCGTACATCAAGTCTAAGCATTTAGGAAAAGAATGTGCTCTCATTACCGACGGACGCTTCAGTGGCGGTACTTCGGGTTTGAGTATCGGACATATTTCTCCGGAAGCTGCCGCTGGTGGCAATATCGGTAAGATAGTAGATGGCGACATCATAGAGATAGATATCCCCGGACGTAGCATTAACGTTAAGCTTACCGACGAAGAGTTGGCTGCACGTCCGATGGCACCCGTTACACGCGACCGTAAAGTGTCGAAAGCACTTCGCGCATATGCAGCTATGGTAAGTTCGGCCGATAAGGGTGGAGTTAGAATTATTTAAGTAAGGAGCGATTTATGGCTAAAGAAAAGATAACAGGAGCGGAAGCGTTGATGCGTTCATTAGAGCATCAAGGGGTAACTACCTTGTTTGGTTATCCAGGAGGGGCTATCATGCCTACATTCGATGCGCTTTACGATCATCGCGACCGATTGAATCATATACTTGTTCGTCATGAACAGGGAGCGGCTCATGCTGCACAAGGTTATGCTCGCGTGTCGGGCAAGGTGGGTGTTTGTCTTGTTACAAGCGGTCCTGGCGCTACAAATACCATTACTGGTGTAGCCGATGCAATGATTGACAGTACGCCTATCGTTGTTATAGCCGGACAGGTTGGCGCATCGCTGTTGGGAACCGACGCTTTTCAGGAAGTCGATTTGGTGGGCATTACTCAGCCTATCACCAAGTGGAGCTATCAGATTCGTCGTGCCGAAGATGTAGCGTGGGCAGTAGCTCGTGCTTTCTATATCGCAAAGAGCGGACGTCCCGGACCGGTAGTGCTCGACTTTGCAAAGAACGCGCAGACCGATCTTACAGATTTTGAACCAGCCGACGTTGATTTCATCCGCAGCTACGATGCTGATCCCGAAACCGACCCTAAGGCGTTGTCCGAAGCGGTTGCTTTGATAAACGAAGCTAAGAAACCTTTCGTCTTGGTAGGTCAAGGCGTAGAACTGGGCAATGCTCAAGAAGAACTTCGCACATTTGTAGAAAAAGCGGATATCCCCTGCGGATGCACATTGCTTGGCTTGTCGGCATTGCCGTCCGATCATCGCCTTAACAAAGGTATGCTGGGAATGCACGGAAACTTAGGTCCTAACGTAAAGACCAACGAGTGCGATGTTCTTATAGCAGTAGGTATGCGTTTTGACGACCGTGTAACCGGAAAGCTCGAAACCTACGCTCGTCAGGCTAAGGTTATTCATTTGGATATAGATCCGTCGGAGATTGGAAAGAACGTTGCCGTAGATGTTCCCGTATTGGGCAACTGTAAGCGTACTCTGAAAATGCTGACAGAGCTGATACAGCAACACAAGCATACCGAATGGATAGATAGCTTTAAGCAGTACGAACAGAAAGAGTTCGAGCATGTTATAGAGCCAGAAGTTTATCCTTCAGAAGGTCCTATCAATATGGGCGAAGTGATAAACGCAGTGAGCGAAGCCACTCATCAGCAAGCCATATTGGTGACCGATGTTGGTCAGAACCAGATGATGGCATGCCGTTATTTCAAATTCTCCAAGCCACGCAGTTTGGTAACTTCGGGCGGTATGGGAACCATGGGATTCAGCCTTCCGGCTGCGGTAGGAGCCACCTTCGGATGCAAAGACCGTACGGTTTGCGCTTTCATGGGCGATGGCGGATTGCAGATGAACCTTCAAGAGCTTGGCACCATTATGGAACAGAAAGCTCCGGTGAAAATAATTCTCCTGAACAATAATTTCTTGGGAAATGTGCGTCAGTGGCAAGCCATGTTCTTCCACCGTCGTTACTCGTTCACCCCGATGATGAACCCCGACTATATGCAGATAGCTTCGGCTTATGGCATCGCCTCTCGTCGTGTAATGGAGCGCAAAGAATTGGCTGCTGGCATAGAAGAAATGCTGAAGACAGACGGACCGTTCTTACTTGAGGTATGTGTGATAGAAGAAGGCAATGTATTGCCGATGACTCCTCCGGGAAGTTCGGTAAACTATATGATGCTGGATTTGGATTGTTAAAACAGGAGAGTAGAATTATGGATAATAAGAAACTATATACGATAATTGTTCATTCCGAGAATATTGCAGGTTTGCTTAATCAGGTAACTGCGGTGTTTACTCGCCAGCAGCTCAATATAGAAAGCCTTAACGTTTCGGCATCGTCTATTAAGGGCGTACATAAATATACCATTACTTGTTGGTGCACTCCGGCTCTTATAGAAAAGGTGGTAAAGCAGATAGAAAAGAAGATGGATGTAATCCAGGCTCACTATTTTACCGACGATGAAATCTTCCTTCGCGAGGAGGCTCTTTATAAAGTGTCAACTCCCGAGTTTCAGGCATCGCCAGAACCGTCTAAGATAGTACGTCGTTACGGTGCCCATATCGTAGAGGTGAATCCGGTGTTCTCTATTGTAGAGATGACAGGCATGAGCGATGATATAACAAATCTTTACGATGACTTGTGTGCTCAGAATTGCGTGTTGCAGTTTGTGCGTTCGGGCAGAATAGCCGTATCTACCAGTTGCTTTGAGCGTGTAAACGAGTATCTGGCTCATCGCGAAGAACGTTATAAAGCCGATAAGGAATGAATAAAAAATAAATGTAGTCATGACTGAAAAAGAAAACAATAAAGTTGGCACATATCCGTTTGTGGTAGAACCGTTTCACGCTGATTTTACAGGCAAGCTCACCATGGGGATATTGGGCAACCATTTGCTGAACTGCGCCGGATTTCATGCTGCCGACAGGGGCTTTGGCATTGCTACCCTCAATGAGGACCATTTTACATGGGTACTCTCTCGACTGGCGGTAGAGATTACTGGCGAGATGCCTTCGGCTTACGATAAGTTCAGCATCGAAACGTGGGTAGAAAACGTTTATAAGCTTTTTACCGACCGCGATTTCGCCATCATCAACGCTAAGGGCGAGCCTATAGGATACGCTCGTTCGGTATGGGCGATGATAGGAATGGAAACCCGTAAGCCAGCCGACTTGCTTACGCTGCATGGCGGAGGCATCACCAATTATATCTGCACCGAGAAGGAGTGTCCTATCGACAAACCGGGCAGGGTAAAGGTGACAACTGCTGAACCCGATGCACGCGTGATGGCGCGATATAGCGACATCGACATTAACGGTCATGTAAACAGTATTCGCTACATAGAACATATACTCGACCTCTTTCCGCTGTCGATGTTCAGCGAGCGACGCCTGAAGCGTTTCGAAGTGGCATACGTGGCAGAAAGCTATTTTGGTGACGAACTGTCATTCTATAAGGAGCAGAAGTCGGAAAACGAGTTCGATGTAGAAATAAAGAAGAACGACCGCGAAACGGTAGTTCGCAGTAAAGTGATATTTCAAAATATTTAAATAACCAGTTATTAGTAACGGCGGCCCTTTGGGGTTGCATTAAAAGATTGTGTAATTATGGCAAAAATGAATTTTGGCGGGGTAATCGAAAACGTAGAAACCCGTGAAGAGTTTCCTTTGGACAAAGCGCGTGAAGTATTGAAAGACGAAACTATCGCCGTTATCGGTTATGGTGTTCAGGGTCCTGGTCAGTCATTGAACTTGCGCGACAATGGTTTCAATGTTATCGTCGGACAGCGTCCGGGTAAGACATACGAAAAGGCTGTTGCCGACGGATGGGTTCCGGGTGAAACTTTGTTTGGCATCAAAGAAGCATGCGAACGTGCCACTATCATTGCCGTTCTGTTGTCGGATGCAGCTCAGATTGCTGTATGGCCTACTATTAAAGAAACACTTACTCCGGGTAAGGCATTATATTTCTCTCATGGTTTCGCTATCAACTGGAACGACCGTACAGGCGTAGTTCCTCCTGCCGATGTAGACGTTATCATGGTTGCTCCTAAGGGTTCGGGTACTTCTTTGCGTACTATGTTCCTCGAAGGTCGTGGTTTGAACTCTTCTTACGCTATCTATCAGGATGCTACTGGCAAGGCATGGGATCGTGTTATAGCTATGGGTATCGGTATCGGTTCTGGTTACTTGTTCGAAACTACTTTCAAGCGCGAAGCTACTTCAGACTTAACTGGCGAACGTGGTACTTTGATGGGTGCTATCCAGGGATTGCTGTTGGCTCAGTACGAAACATTGCGTGAGCACGGACACACTCCTTCTGAAGCGTTCAACGAAACTGTAGAAGAATTGACTCAGTCTTTGATGCCGCTGTTTGCAGCTAAGGGTATGGACTGGATGTACGCTAACTGTTCTACTACAGCTCAGCGTGGTGCTTTAGACTGGATGGTTCCGTTCCACGATGCTACTAAGCCAGTATTCGAGAAATTGTATAAATCAGTTTCAGACGGTATCGAAGCTCAGCGTTCTATCGACTCTAACTCTCAGCCCGATTATCGTGAAAAACTTAATGCTGAATTGAAGGCATTGCACGATAGCGAAATGTGGCAGACTGGTGCTGTAGTTCGTAAACTTCGTCCTGAAAACAATTAATATTTAGTTTGTTAAGGGTGATATAAAATCCCGGCATCGGAAGTTTCATTTTATGAAGCTGTCCGATGCCGGGATTATTTGTTTTTGTAGGTGGGTTTCATTTAAAGATATTATGTTACATTTGTAATCTACAATTAATAAAACAAGACTAATGATTATGAAATCACCGTGGGCATGGGTCCCGTCTCTATATTTTGCCGAAGGGCTTCCGTATGTAGTTATCACTACTTTATCGCTTGTGATGTATAAGTGTATGGGCATTTCTAATGCCGAGATAGCTTTCTACACCAGTTGGCTAAATCTGCCGTGGGTTATAAAACCGCTGTGGAGTCCGTTTGTAGATTTGCTTCGTACCAAGCGTTTCTGGATTATCTCTATGCAACTCCTTTTAGGAGCGGGTATGGCAGGCATCGCCTTTACCTTGCCTACAAGTTATTTCTTCCAACTATCATTGGCGGTGTTCTGGCTTATGGCATTCAGTTCTGCTACTCACGATATAGCTGCCGACGGTTTTTATATCTTGGGCTTGACCGACCACCAACAAGCGTTTTTTGTGGGCATACGCAGCACGTTCTATAGGTTGGCACTCATTGCCGGTCAGGGATTGCTCATTATGCTGGCGGGCAAATTAGAGGTGGTTACAGCCAATGTGCCTTATGCGTGGAACATAACTCTTTTCATAGCAGCGGGACTGATGATGGCTATGTGGGCGTATCACTCGGTGGCATTGCCTCGTCCCGATGGTGATGTGCCGGCTTGCTCGGTTACTGCATCTACGCTACTACACGAGTTTATGCGTACATTCCGCTCTTTCTTCCGAAAAGAAGGTGCACTTGTAGCAGTGCTGTTCATGTTGCTCTATCGTTTGCCCGAAGCTCAGTTGGTTAAGATGGAGATACCTTTCTTAAAAGATGCATTATCGGCAGGCGGACTTGGACTCTCTACCGCACAGATAGGAGTTACGCAGGGTACAGTTGGAATTATAGGATTGGTGATAGGAGGTATAATAGGCGGATTGATGGTGTCTCGCCACGGCTTGCGCCGACTGATGTGGTGGATGGTATGTGCCATATCTCTGCCCGATGCAGTATTTGTTTACCTCAGTTATTTCCCCGAGACTCCGTTGCTGTGGATTAACGTATGCGTGTTCATAGAGCAGTTGGGATATGGTTTCGGTTTTACCGCCTACATGATGTTTATGATATACTTTTCGCGTGGAAAACATAGCACTGCCCATTATGCCATCTGTACTGCATTTATGGCGCTTGGCATGATGCTACCGGGCATGGCTGCCGGATGGATTCAGGAAGCCTTGGGTTACACCGGCTTTTTCTGGTGGATAATGTTATGTTGTGGTGCTACGTTCGGCGTTACGGCTTTGCTCGATATTGACCCGGAGTTTGGTAAGAAGTAGGCAGTCTTTTGACGCAAGGCGATTCGCTAAAAACCATTCGCATATTGCAGACCTGCGAATCGCATTCTTTCACTTTGATTATCGCATTCTTTCACTTGAAGCATCGAAATCTTTTTTACCCCTTTCAGAATGTGCTGAAAAAATCCCACTATCGGCGGCTCAATGTGTGGAGTGCCGATAGTGGGATTTTATGTTTTAAAGAGAATTCTCTTTATTTCTGCTTGAGATTATGGATTAGGAGTAGCGTCATCCGGAGTGTAAGGAACGTCTATGTCGCTGTTGGTAGCTGTATTCCAGTCTGGTTCAACTGTCGCATCAAGTTTAACTTGATCTACCGCGATGGTGAAAGTCAAGTTATAAGCTTTACCTTGCTGCATAATACCTTCCGGAAAGTATACAGTCTTTGTAGCGGAAGTCTTAGAGTATCCGTCTTCCAGATTGCTATCTTCGGTGATGATATCGTATGTGATAGTAGCTGAGATAGAGTTTTTTGTCAAACCGGTTGCTTTTTCCGCAGGAATTAAGAACAAATATTGATTTTCATTGAACAACTTAACAGCTGAAGTACCTTCCAATGCGATGCCTTGATTAGTACTGCTGATTACAGAATTTGAAGAGATTGTCCAATCTGCACTCCAGTTAATAATAGACTGAAGGTCGATTGGACTCTTTGTTGCTTTTACGGGATATATCCAATCACTGCCTATTATGCCTTGATGAAATTTGTACTTAGCTTTAGTGTATAATTCACCACCATTGTCACCACCATTGTTAAGCTTTATGCTGCGGATTACCACTTTTGTCTTATTTGCAGCACCAACAGCGTCAAATACATCTTCGCTTACTTTGGCTTGTAGACTTATACGAGTCATTTCATGCTTAAATTCGAGCTTTACTACGTCTTTCTTAGCTGTCACTGCTGGTGAAGCAGCTACAAAGTCTACCATTTTTGTTAAGTCACCATCTTCAGGGAGTGAAACTTCTACATAGGGTAGTCCTTTTTCTGTATTCTTGGAAAGTTTGGTAAGACCATTGGAATCGTCAGAATACGGTGAGTATGCAAAGAAATTTAAGTGGTCGTATGACATTGTTGGCCAGTATTTTACTGGACTATAAGTCCACGCAGTTCCTTCTTTAATAACGGCTTGATTGTACATAAATTCAGGGAAGTCGTCATTATTATAATAAGCCGATACACCAAACTTAGTAAGATTTTCTGTAGTTATGATAGTACCACGAGAGCCTTGAGCGTCACGTCCTAAGTACACTCCGAATTCTATAGGGTCTCCTTGCTTGGTATTATTTCCTCCAATTTCATCATTCGAGCAACTTGTCATGGTCAGAGCTGCGCAGGCGATGATTCCCATAATATAGTTCTTTTTCATATTCAGTTATTGTTGCGTTTTTAATTCTTTTTTGTTGCGCCGTCCGGAGTATAAGGAACGTCTATGCCGTCGTTACCTGAAGCTGTTTCATCCCATTTATCAACGGTTGCATCTAACACAATTTCGTCTAAGTTGATTATGAATGTATAATTGTAAGACTTACCTTGCTGAAAAGCACCTGCTGGCAATGAAACAGTTTTTGTAGCCGAAGTACAAGAATAACCTTTTACAAGATTACTGTCTTCTGTTACTATATCGTATTCGATGGTGGCAGTTGAACCATCTCCGCTATTTATTGGAACTGGAATAAGGTACAGATATTCATTGTTTTTAAACAAAGGATTTGCTGTGGTATCGACTAATTTTACACCATTTACTCCTGTCATATAATTACCGCTTTTTGCACCATTAGCTTTAATAGTTTTTGTTGCCATGGCTTTATTCAAATCTAAAGATGTAGTTTTAGAATCATTGGTGACAGGAGCCCATGTTCCTCTTTTGCTATCATCTGTAGAGAATGTATATATACCTGACTTATAGAAATTTAAATTATTATTGAATTTTACATCCTTAATAACGACAAATGTTTTATTTTGGGTATTAGAAGCGTCAGTGTTATATACCGATTTATCAAGCTTTGCTTGTACCTTAACACGGGTCATTTCGTGTTTGAGTGTGAAAATTACATTGTTGTTAGCATTTTCGGTATTATCATGAGTCTTATTCATTTGTACGGCAGCCACAAAGTCAATAGTTTGAGATTGGTCATCTGGCAAAGTGATTGTTGCTGTAGGTGCGCCAGTTGCAGAATTGCCTGAAAGTACTATGCCGTTAGCATTGCCACTTGCTACGTATGGAGCATAAGCAAAGAAAGAAACTTTGTCGCCTACTTTAGTCGGCCAGTATTTTACTGGAGTGTATTCCCAATTAGTATTGGTCTTGTCATATGTAACTTTCTGATTCCACATAAAGTTAGGCTTATTAGTATTGGCGAAATTAGTTTTCTCGGTGTAATAAGCCAATACGCCAAAACCGCTTTTCTTTATAGAGTCGGTATTTGTTTCCGTACCACGAGAACCTTGCGCATTGCGTCCAAGGTAAGTGCTGAACTCGATAGCGTTATTTCCTTGCGACTGTTGAGGAGCATTGATTTCATCATTCGAACAACCCGTCATTGTGAGAGCTGCACAGGCGATGAGGCCCATAAAATAATTCTGTTTCATGTTAATCTTTCGTTTAGTGGTTTATTAATAATGTTATATTTTTCTTTGTTTATACACCTATGTCAAAGTTTTCTTCCTTTCCCCAATCGTCTACCTTTGCGTCGAATCCTCCGGCGGTTCCTCCTTCGGGCTTCACGTCGGGCAGTGGGTCGGCTATCTCTTTATCAATATGGAGAGATAACTCATTGTCTGTATCTTGTATAAAGCTGTCGCCCACTTTAAAGGTGTAGTTCAGCTTCGTCTTGTTGTCTACCAGCAGAAATGATACGGTCAAGGTGTTTTCTTCGGCTTCGCCTTTATGTGAGTGTGGCAGTCCGAAACTTCGTATCTTAGTGGTAACCACGCCTTGCGTAGGGTTGACTTTATCGGTTGTAATCGACCAGTTTTCTAACAACTGCGTGCCCTTCTGTTCGGAAGCTCTCTGTTGCCCAAACTCATATCCTGTCGCCATTCCGTTTAGCGAGGCACGTACCGAGCGCAGATTGTATATTCCCTTCAGGTAGACATTTACCGTGATGGTATATATAATGTTTTGCGGTACAAGTGTACCCAATATGTTGGTTTCTGGTGCAGGCTTCGAACCGTGTAATATGTTGGTGGCTTCTACCATCTCTCGGGTTACCTCAAGCGTGCCGCTCACCGTAGTTCCTATCCATTCTGGAGCTGTTATTACTTGCTCTTCATCGGTGCGGGCATTATACCAACGCGAAGACTGCGTGTTGGCGTATACCGCCGCCGTATGCAGGTTCTCCATTCCGGAAAATGATACCGAGCCGAATTCCGACGGACTCTGGTTGTACACCATCGCCCGATATTTACCCACCGCAAGGTCGGTTTCTACAAAAGCGGTATTGTTAGACAGCACCGTCTGCTGATTTACTCCTCCTTCTGTAGAGTAGAACAGTACAGACATCCCTGTGGGCTTCTCCACACGAAACTGACTCCAGTCTACATTCACCCTTACACGAGCCTTATGCGGATGCGTATAGCACAAGTCCTTATGTTTGCACGCCGAGAACAGCATAGCCATCGGTATCAGGAGCAACAGACCGATTATCGTTTTTAAACTCATCGCTTGCCTCCTTTCCGGACGTTATATCCTCGTCCTAACAGCCATACAAGTGAAACCTCAGCCTTGGTAGGGCCTATGTAATGCCTGTTTTTGGTGCATTGCCATACGTAGCACTCTTCCATAGGCAGATATTCTTTATATACTCCACCCAGATAGCCTACGCCCACACTGAAATCAAGGTTCAGCCTCTTGGCTATAGGCATGGAGTAGCCGTACGACAGTCCCGCAGCATAACTCCATTTATCGCCCAGATAGCCTCGTCCGCCTCTTTCAAAGTCGTACGTAATTATCTGTCCGTACACACCTACGTGATGCCCGGTAAGCACTCTGCGTCCAGGCTTTCCAAACCAACGGCGCACCTCGATATCTCCACCGTATGTACGCCAGTAGTTATGACGCTTGTCGCTCTTCCACCACGCATACATCCATGCCGCCGATACCGACCAATCGTCGCCAAACGGAAGTTCCACGCCTGCATTTGGCACGCATAGCGCATCGTATAGCAAGTTGGTCTTTACCGCCAATACTATTCCGTCTTTCTGCTTTTTTACTTCTGGGGGATATGTTGTTTCTGTGATTTCCTTTATTATTACGGTATCTACATCCGCAGGCTCTACTGTCGTTACGCTGTCGGGCAGTACTGTTACAGGCTCTGGCATCTTCTGCGTATAGAATACACATATAATGGAGTTACGTAATCTGGTATAGTAGGTAGTCTTTAGATAACCGTAGCATGGCATTCGTCTCAGCTCAAGCTTCTTCTGGTCCTTGGTCTGCGTGCCGTTCAGAATTGTCATTATGCGTTCTTTCGTCTTCGCGTCAAGCTTTTCATCGCTTGCCACGAAAGACTTCAGTCCATCCCACGATTCGCCTTCAGCATCTACTTTGAAGCCTCTTTCTCCAGACGGCAGCAGTTGGTCTACCAACTTGCGTGCTGCCGAAGCGCGTTCGGTAGACAGCCAGTTATTGAAGGTAGTGTTACCTTCGGGCGAAGCCCAAGAGCGTATGGCTATACGTTTTATATGTTCTGAACCTACGGAATCGAGTGCCGTTCGAAATGCGGCGATGGCATCGGAGTTACCCATGTATTGAGAGTCGATAGTAGTTTTACTAACGCGGAAGTTGATGATACACGTCAGGCTGTCTGCGTTTTCCGGAACGGCACACCATGCCTTAGATCCTGCTAACAATATGGCACACCATAAAATGCGTTTATTTTTGTTGATCCATTCGTTAAAACTACTCATATACTCTAGTTTTACTTTTTGCGATAGATTTATTCTATGTGCTATTTCTCTCTTTGCCCTATTTTTCTCGTGGAAAAATCGTTTTTTTAGCCGGGCGCAAAGATAAAAATTAAGTTTTTATATAAACAGATTTCTTACGGTTTAAAATGTGAAATGATTATAAAAAAGTTGTTGAGCCTTAATTATCCCCCCCCATTTTTGTGATTATAATTGTTGTTTTATAGGCTTGGTCTTCGGCTTTATCACTTTGCTGTAAGCTATTCTTTGAAAGTATATTGCGATATATTTGTTTGGAGTATTGCGGAATATTCATTTTCTTTGCATATAACGAATAATAAAACGCAGAACTATGGCTATTATTGCAAATCCTATTTACGATTCGGTATTCAAATTCCTGTTAGAGGATAACCGCGTGGCACGTATTCTGCTGTCGGCTCTTCTGAAAAGGGAGGTTAGAGAGGTTCAGATGCGACGTAATGAGTACAGCAATCTGCAGCAGACTCGTATTTCTATCTTCCGCATAGATTTCTCGGCTAAGATAGTGGACGACGAGGGTAAGGAGCAACTTGTGCTTATAGAACTGCAGAAGACGTGGCTGGCTACAGAAACATTGCGTTTCCGCCAGTATCTGGGTACACATTATCTTGATAAGACTAATGTTAAGGAGGAGACGAACGGAAAGTTTGGTCTGCCTATTATCTCTATTTATATATTGGGACATAAGTTGGGCGACTTTCAGGAGCCTGTGGTATATGTGCGCCGTCATTATCTGGACTATGACGACCGTCGCATAGAAAAAGGTGTGCCAGACCCGTTTATAGAGAGTCTTACTCACGATAGTATCATAGTGCAGATACCTTATCTAAAAGGGCGTGCCCGTAATCATCTTGAGCGTATGCTTTCTGTATTCGATCAGGATTATCGCATTTCTGACGATGACCATCTGCTAAATATCAACGAGGAAGGAATGAAGGGCGATGAGTTGCTTCTAGTTCATCGCTTGGTGCTTGCCGCAACAAGGCCTGAGGTGCGCCGCGATATGGCGGTGGAAGATGAAATCCTTTCAGAAATAGAGGCTCGTGATACAACTATCATGATGAAAGATAAAGTCATTGAGCAGAAGAACAAGGACATTGAGCAGAAGAACAAGGACATCGAACAGAAAGACAAGACTATAGAGCAACTTATTGAGCAGAAAGATAGCTTGCTTCGCGGTATGGTAAGAAACCTTGTGGATAAAGGAATATCAGTAGCTGATATAGCCTCTATCGTTTCTATAAGCGAAAGCGAAGTAGAGAAACTGCTTTAATAATTTGATATAAAAGAGATATCCCACTATTGGTGTACTTTATGAGTCATCAATAGTGGGATATCTATTTTATGCTATTACTGAGTGAGATTACTTCAGCTTCTCCAGAGCCTGACGGGTTTTGTCTAGTTCCTTGTCAGGGTCGCCGGTCAGTTTTAGATATTCTTCTAAGTTTTGAAGTAACTTGATGGCAAGGTCTTTTCGGCCAAGTTCAACGAGTTTTTCTGATGCTGGAATGGCGATGTTGGTGCCACGGTCTAACGCATAGAAGAAATTTAGCCACTCAATGTATTTTTGCTTCAGTTGCTCCGATTGCGGTGCGTGGATGTCCCAGTAATAGCCGGCGGCGTTATAGAGGGTAGTAGAGAGCAACTTGTTCTTCACTCCGCTAAATAGCTTCATAAAGCTTCGGCTTTGCTCTATATCGTGCTTCTTCTCCGCACTGACGGTATCAGATTTTAGAAGGTCGGAATAATACTTCTCTTCGGCATCCGAACGAGCTATGAGTGAGTCGGTAGGGCTTTCTGCCATCTTTTTTTGCAGATAGGGGAGGAATACCTTCTCGAATTCTGGATTGTATTTGTTGCGCATGTAGAACGACATCTTTAGTTGCTCTGATGCCAGATACGACATGCCACCACCCATAGATGCGCCTACACCGTTATCATCGTTGGTTGGGTCGAAGGCGATAAGTTTATCCTTTATTGTCATCAGTTGCTCGAACTCTGCTTTTTTGTTGCCTTCGGTGCTTTGCGCTATGAATGTGCTCATCGCCTTCATTATGGCTTTGTTAAGTTGCATTCCCGTTTTCTTGTCCATACCGCTCAGTATAGTTACCAGGCGATTGATAAGCGGAAGGTCGTACACTGTGAGGCTCTGAATCCATGTAAGGTTTTCTTTCAGTGTAAGCTCATTATCTGGCAGTTGGTTGAGCAAGTCGTTTAACGGCTGTCCGCCCTTCTCGCCAAATTCGCTTCGTGCTTGGCAGTATTCCTTTAGAAACGCTACGTCTTTCTTGCCCGATTTATATTCGGCATCCATCTTCTCTATCTGAGGCAATATCGAATAGTTTTTTACCGCCTTTGCACCCTCGCGTAGCAAACTGCGTACTGTCTGTACACCCATAAAGCTTGATACCAGTTTCCCTTCGCCAGTAACGAACAGACAAGTAGGGTATGCAGAAACATTGAACTGCGAAGCTATCTTTACACCTTCACCCTTCTCGGCATCTACTTTATAGTTTACGAAGTGTTCGTTGAAGTAGTCGCCTGCCTCTTTCTGGGTGAAAATCTCTTTCGCCATCTTTTTGCAAGGACCGCACCATGAGGTATACACATCTATGAATACCGGACAATTCTTCTCCTTGGCCAACTTCAGCACATCGTTCCATGTGCCATCATTAAACACTATGCCTTGCGCTTTAACCATCATGGCACAGAGTAATAAACAGGGTATTAAAATAAGTTTTTTCATATCCTTTTTATTTGCAGAGTTTGGCTACTTCTTGCTCTAACGCTTCACCGCGAGCCTTTGTAGATACTATTTTTCCTTCCTTGTCTATCAAGAACATGGCAGGCACGCCCGTTACTTTATATAACTGTGCTACCGGACATTTCCATCCTTTCAAAGCTGATACGTGCAGCCAGTTGAGCTGATGCTTCTCTATAGCCTGAGTCCATTTGTCTTTCTTATCATCTACCGATACGGATAGAACCTCGAAGCCTTTGTCGTGATACTTGGCATACACTTTTTTGATGTTTGGGGCCTCGCGCAGACAAGGTCCGCACCATGAAGCCCAAAAGTCGATGAGTACACACTTGCCTCTAAGCGACGATAGGGTGATAGGTTTTCCATCGGGTGTGTTCAGAGTGAAATTAGGAGCTATGCGTCCTACACCGATAGCAGAATATCCGGCGATGGTGGCCTTCAGTTCCTTACCTAAGTTGGACTGCTTTACGCGGTTACTCAACTTATTATATCCAGCCTTGATCTCTGCCAACGGTCTGTCCTTGGCGAAATGCTTGTTAAGGATGATGGCACTTACGTAACTATCAGTGTTTTCGTTTACTATCTTTTCGAATACTTCTTTAGTATGGTCTTTTGCCGAAGTAAACAGATAACCTATACTGTCTGCCAAAGCTTTATTCTCTGGAGCGTTTACATCCTTGCCTTGCCCCATAAACGAAATGGCGAGCATGGTATACATCTCTTGTGTGAGGGCATTATTCATCTCTGCCAGTAACTGCTGGTCTTTGTCGCCTGTCACCTTTATGTCTCCCGTCTTTATTTGTTTGCCCATAAACTCTTGGGTCGTGGTGGTGTAGCTTACTTTTATGGGATTCTCGTCGAGTAAGAACGCCTGATGCTTTCTTCCTATGAAGATGCTTAGCGGCTTAATGGAGTCGAGTTTGCCAGTAAGTTTAAACTGTCCGTTCTCTATAATGGTAGAGTCGGCGTAGAAGATATCTTTTTTACTTCTCAGTTCGCCTATATACACCTTCTGTCCATCCATATCGGCAGCTGTACCTTCTATCAGATAGTTTTGTGCCCCCAGCGAGCCGCATCCTAATGCGGCTACAGCAAGGGCGAATATTGCTTTTTTCATACGTCAATTTCTTTTAAAGTACTCTTCCATTTCCTTACGCTTCTGTGCATCGAGTTCATTGTATTTCTCTGCTTGCTGCTCTGCCAATTTCTTGTTGCCAAGCTTAGAGTTGATAACCGACATGGTTTTATACATGTGATAAGAGAATTGCGGATTCTTATCGTTTTCGGTCAACTTATATTCTTCCAGCTTAGCCAACATCTCTTTCAAGAGTTTCTTGTCGTTGCTCTTGGCAGACATATATTCTATGTAGTTTTGCAGATGGTAAGAGTAGAATCCTGTAAGACCCATATTGGCGCAGTCGGTTATATACTTCCATGCTTCCGGATAATTACCGTCTATTAATAAGCGATGGATAAAGAACTTGGCCTTAGTTTCGTTATATTTATTAAGGCTGGCGCGAGAGATGAAATTCAGCATTTTATCTTCTTGAGCTTTATCGTTTACTAACGGAAGGTATTCACCTTGGTCGTTTTTAGAGAGTCTTATCAAGCGACTTACTTCTGCATGGATAGGACCTTCCAGTTGGCGGTTGATGCGATAGCGGTCGCGGTGAAGTTTATAAGTAAAGCGGTCGGCATTCTGTACAACATAGTTGAAAGCCGGCGAGTTAACATCTTTGATTGTAGGACCAAGTACTTCCCAAACATCGTCTTTATCTAACTCTTTCAGTTCTATGCGAGAAAGATAATCGTTGGCCACCGCCGTAACAGAGTCTTTCAAGAAAGCACCCTGCAGGCTGCTGATGTAAGCTTTGATAAACGTAAAATCGCGTTCGCCTTTCTTGTATCGTTCGCCTAACGAAAAGAGGTCGTTACCAGATGAAGCATTTTTTATTCCCTCTATCAATTTATCGGGTTCTTGATAACCAGCCATTTGCTGTAGTACTTTACCGTCTTGGTCTATAAGTAATAGAGTAGGGAAGCCTATGATATACTTTTTATATTTAATGTAAAGCATCATTCCGTCGCCTTTCTCCATATCATATTGCACATTGATAAAGCGGGGGTTGAAGAAATCGCCAACCTTCTGTTGCGGGAATACATCGCGGGCCAACGCCTTACACGGACCGCACCACGATGTGTAGCAATCCATGAAAATCAGTTTATTCTCTTTCTTGGCCAGTGCCACGATGCTTTCCCAGCTCTCGTTTTTGTGAAACTGTATGCCCTTATTCTCTTGGGCTGATAAGTTGATAAACAGTCCTGCTAAGAACACTATAGACAGGAACAACAAAAGTCTCTTTTTCATTTCGTTATTAGGTGTTTTATTAAAAGGCATCACAGGGCCTGGCACATGCCAAGTCCTGTGAACTCCTTTTTTGTGAATGATTTTATTTATCTTCAGGATAAGCGAAGTCTTCTATCGTAACCTTGTCATCAGGGTACTTAGCGTTTTGCTTAGCTATGAGGTCTTCGTTCTGATATGTCTTCTGATATTCTATCAGCACCTTAGCACGTCGGGCGATGCGCCAATAATACTGAGTGCGCTGGCGGATATAACTACCCGGCTTGTTGCCTATAAAGTCAAGATATCCCGCATAGTCTTGCGCATCAGACGGAAGCTTGGCTCCCATAGTAGTACCGTTAACCATATATCCTAACACCTGAAGTATGTGCAGGTTCTTGGCGGTAGCATCGTTTGGATCTACAAAGTCAGGATATACCTTTTGCTCTTTTTCTAATTCAGGGTCGGTGTCTTTAAATCCTGTACCGCCAGGTTTAAGAGGCATAGACGGCAAGTTGAATGCGCAAGCTATTTTCAAGTTGATAAAATCTGTAGGCTGCGGGTTAAGTGATTCAAAGAATATCTTAGCGAATACCGTATTAGTTTCTGATTTGAACTTAGAAACTCTGTAAGCATCTCCATCTTCGTCGGCATATCCTATAATCATATTGTCCTGATTATTGTTTATAGCAACAATGCAACCAGAACTTTCATCAGCTTTCTTGTAGAGCTGCTTGGTAAGGAAGATGCGATAGGGCAGACGTTCGGCCAAGAAATCGTCAGAGAAGCCATCGAACAACTGCGTTTTTAGGTTATCTACCATCTCTTCTACAGCGATAGAGTCTTCGCGGTTGCTGATATCGAACTTCTTAAAGCCGTTAGTCAATTTGCTCGACCATAGCCATGTGGGGTCGTTATCATTAAACTTATACAGTATAGCCGTATTATATTTTTGATACCATTTATAGATTACGGTATCAGCGTGAATAGAACTTTTTGTCAAAGCCAAGTTCGCTTCATATTCTGGACTGATGTCGATAGACGGAGTCAAGTCGTCTTCTCCACACGATGCCAATGAGAGGCATCCTATTGCCATGAGCGTATATAAAAGATTCTTTTTCATGATTCGTAAGTTTTAATGTTACTGGGCGTTGATGTCTCTACGTTCGTACTTTTCAATCTTTGTATTGTAATTGGTTTCGCTCTTAGGCAATGCCAATGTATAGTTCTTGTCGCCTTGTTCCAATACGTAAGTCTCTTCGGCTGCATTCGGAGCAGAACGATATTTATGTACCAAGCGAGGCATACCTTCACGACGGAGGTCGAACCAGCGATGCATTTCGTCGAAGCAGAGTTCGCGGCGGCGTTCCTGCCAAGTGAACTTCAGTAAATCGTCGGCTGATGCAAAGTCGGCTGCTGTCTTTTCTACGTAAGTATCGGCAGTGAAACGCGACTTGCGAAGCTCGTTGAGCAAACTGATGCCCTTTGCTTCATTTTCGCTACCGCCTTTGCGGATGTAGGCTTCTGCCAAGTTAAGGAAAAGCTCAGCCGAGCGGAATGCTTCTTTGTAGCAGTCTCTGCTGTACATCGAATTGTGTTTTGTGGGGGTGTGGATGTATTTCAGCATAGTTCCGTCTGTCTTGGTAACATCTTGCATAAAGAATGCATACTGACGGTTATCACCTTCTTCGTATTGATTGAACAAGTCTTCGGCATTGGTTTGCGATGTAGCGAACGACGGTCCGTCAATGTAAGCTATGAACGATGAAATGTACTTGTGTGGGTTGTCTAAAGTACCGCCGAAGTTGAATAGTATTTCGGGGTTGCTCTTTTTGATGAAACTATAATGTGGACTAGACTCTGCTTGGGTCTGTATCATCATTTCTTCGGGTGTCAACTTGCCAATGTTGTCAAGCGTCAGTTTGGTAGCGTAAAGCTTCTCGCCGTAAGTAATGGCATCGTCCCAGTTCTCGGTGTATAGAGCCACACGTGTTTTCAGCAACAAAGCTGCTTTCAGTGACATCTGGAAGATGTTTTCGTCTTCAGTGCTCTTGCCAAAGAGTTCTATGGCACGGTCTAAATCCTTATTAATCTGTTCGTACACCTGCTGTACGGTAGAGCGTGTAAACTCTTCGCGTGTTACCTCACTGCTCAGGCGGATAGCTACACCCATATCGGTTGCGGCGGTAGCTTTGTTATAAGGCAGTCCGTATAAGTTCACCAGGCAGAAGTAATTGAACGCACGCAGTGCGTATGCCTGTGCCACACAGTAATTTCGCTCGCTGTCGGAACCAATCATAGTTTCTTCGTTTTCTATGATGGTATTGCACGCCAAGATATTCTCGTATCGGTTTTCGTAAGCGCTTGCTATATCGTAAGTATAATACTCTATATCGCGAGCCCATGTGTAAGCTCCTTTACCTGTAGATAGGGTAATGTTATCGTATGCTCCGGCAAAATTGGGGTCTTCCGACTGTCCGTTCATTACTGTCATGTTGTCGGTCATTAAATCGGTGAAAGCCACATCTTCGGCAAATGTTTTTGGATAACCCTCACCGTTAAGTACAGCTTGAAACTCGGATACCTTTTCCGGTATCAGCAAGTCGCCCGAGTCTTCTTTCAGGTAGTCTGAACAAGCTGAAGCGAATACAGCCGCAAGGGCCAAGCTTCCTATGGTATGTAATTTCAGTTTCATATAGTCTTCTGTTTTAAGTTAGAATGAGATAGTTGCTCCAAGTGAAAAACTTGGCATGATAGGCATATTGGCGTATGCTGTTTCCGGATCAAGTCCCTTCCACTCCTTAGCTGCCCATGTCTTGAGGTTGTTGGCCTGCAGGCGTACGGTAGTTTCAGAGATGTTGAGTTTCTTCAGCCAGTTCTTAGGTAGGCGGTAGCTTACCATCAGGTTGCTCAGGCGGAGGAAGTCGCTCTTGGCTACGCGGATGTCGCTGTAGTCGTACATGGTAGACATTGATACTTCGGCTATGCGGTTGTCACCATAGTATCCTACCATATCTACCGGGAAGTTTTTGGTGATGGTAGCGTCGTACAATGCCGGAATGTTGGTGCGGTTCTCGTCGCCCGGCTGTTTCCAGCGGTCGATGAAGTCTTTCGGAAGGTTAGACGATGGGTCGAATGCGCTGTTGGCATCTTGATAGATAGCAGGCAAACGCTTTACGCCTCCCAGCTGATAGCTGAATCCAAGCGATACGGTGAGGTTCTTCTTGTAAGTAAAGCGGGTGTTGAAACCACCGGTTACATCTGGATAGATACTTCCCGATGGAACCAATTCCATCATTTCATAGTCGCCTTCGTATACCTTGCGTCCGTCTTTGGTGTAGAACAACGGATAACCGTTTTCTGCCGACAGGCCTGCGAACTTGAACGAATAGATTGTTCCTAAAGGCTGTCCGATGGCTGCCACGTTTCCAGCAATCATATTCTCGTATACTTCCTTATCGGTAAGGTTTGCATCGTAAGCATACTTAATTTCGTTGGTGTTATGGTTAAAGTTGAACGATACATTCCAGTCGAAATCTTTCTGTCTCAAGATATCCACGCTGAAGCTACCTTCAAAACCTTTGTTCAGTGCTTCACCAGCGTTCATATACATATAAGAGCGTCCTGTTACAGGCGATACCTTCATGTCGGTAATCAAGTCTGTAGTCTTCTTGTGATAATAATCAAGTGTCAATGTCAAGCGGCTATCAAAAAAGCGGAAGTCGGCTCCTATGTTGTAGCTTCGAGTCTTTTCCCAACGCAGGTCTGGGTTAGGCAAGCGGTAGATGCTTCCTTCTTGCAAACCTGTGGTACTGTTTATACCATTCATACGTACAATCAAGTTTGGAGTAGCATCGTCCATAATGTTACCCTGGATACCGTAAGATCCACGGAACGAAGCATGGTTTACGAAGCTTACGCTCTGCATGAATTTCTCGTTCGACAGAATCCATTTTCCGGCTACAGACCATGTAGGCAACCAGCGGTATTCTGGGTTGCTACCGAATTTGTTAGAACCGTCTGAACGGATATTGGCGTTAAGTACGTAGCGGTTGCCGTAAGTATAGCTGGCAGAGCCGATGTAAGAAGCTACCTGAGTAACCTTTTCGGTGATGTTAGGATTGAATCGTCCTTGTTTTACAGCTGTAAGATAACGGTCTGTATAAATAGGAGCGATGCTCTGTCCGTACTGCGGATCCCATCCGTAAGAGAAAGTCGAGATACCGTTGTACTTGTCAGAACGGATTTCGATACCTCCAAAGAGGTTGATGTCATGATCGCCAAAGCGTTCTACGTAGCTCAATGTATTACGCAGCATGTACGAGCGGCGCGAAGTATTATCGGCAGCGTATGTTCCGCCTACAGGCAGAGCCGATGTCTGATACTGTCTGTCGGATGATTTATATGCTCCGTAGTCATATCCGCGGATGTTTGCCACGCTGTAAGAACGATCGGTAGCCCAAGTGTTGAGGCGAGATTCACTCCAGTCGTAAGAAAGTGTTCCGGTATAAGTCAGCCCTTTAACGATGTGAGCGTTAAGGTTGAACAAACCGCCCATTACGTTAGTCTTGCTGGTCTTTCCAGTCTGGTCAAGTTCGTTAAGAATATTATAGCTGATAGGAGTCAATTTAGTCTTGCTGTAGTAATAATAGTTTCCGTTATCATCGTATGGCGAGAATGCACGCGATGTGTTGTAGGCATACGAGAAAGGACTTACTCCGTTGTAACCATCATTATCAGAGTGGCTTAAGTTTACCTTAACGTCTACATCGAATATCTTGTTGATTTTGAACCATACCTTACTCATAGCGGTAAAACGTTCACTCTCTGAAGTCTTGGCTATACCCGGACTGTTGTTGTAACTTACAGAAGTATAGTATCTAACCTTATCAGAACCACCGTTTACAGAGAGGCTGTGATTCTGGCTTACTGTAGTACGGAAAATCTCCTTAAACCAGTTGGTATTCATCAATTCATACTTGCGAACCATCTGTCCGAACTGATCCTGACTGATTTTCTTGCTTAGCAATAGCTGCAATGCACCTTCGTAGCTTTCTTCCATCGGCACGCGCGGATATTGCAAACGAGCATCGTAGATATCTTTAGAAAGCTGAATACGCTCTTGCGAGTTCATCATGTCAAAATCGCCGTAGGTGGGGCGTGTATTGATACTCATGCTACCATCGTAAGTAACTACCGGACGGCTGGCCTTACCTTTTTTGGTAGTGATAACGATGACTCCATTAGCAGCCTTAACACCATAGATGGCTGTAGCCGAAGCATCTTTAAGTACATCGATGCTCTCAATATCCTGCGGGCTTAGGCCTGAGATACCATTACCGATAAGGTATGCGGCATCAGGGCTGTTAAGGTCGGAAGCCGAGAACGGAACCGCATCCGATACGATTACACCATCTACTACCCATACCGGACCCTTATTACCATTGATGGTAGAGTTACCACGAATACGGATGGTAGGAGTGCTGCTAGGTTCGCCCGACTGCGACATTACCATCACACCCGAAACCTTACCTTGCAACATCTGGTCGATGTTCATGGCATTAGGCACAATCACATCTTCCGCCTTTACAGAAGTGATGGCGCTGGCCGACTCACGGCGTTTCATTATCTGATAACCGGTAACTACCACTTCGTCTAAGACTTTGTCGTCTTCCTTCATGATAACAAGCGGCAATTTCTTAGTTTCTTCTCCTTTCTGGATGGTGACTTTAAACGTATGCGATGCCATACCCACGAAAGTAGCTTTCAGTTCGTGCGTTTTGCCTTCTCCCTGAAGTATCAGGCTGAAGTTACCATCCGCATCGGTCACAGTTCGCTGTGTACTTCCTACTACGTAAATATGTACTCCGGGCAGTGGATTCTTTCCTGTATCTACCACTTTCCCGATAACTTTACAGATGCCGGCTTTGATTCGTCCCTCACGGCTCTTGTCTACACGCTGGTTGTTTTGCGCCGAAACTGCCGGAGCAAACAATACAGCCGCCAAGAGCAAAAGAAATAATCTGACGGTGAAACATGCTTTTGATTGATAAGCATGACGATTGCTTTTAGATTTCATAATTATATCAGGTATTGATTTGTATCGCAAAAATATGTAAATATGTGAAATAAGCAAGCAAAAAGATAGCTATATTTTTATTTATGTGAAAAATAGTTTTAAAAGCGAAAGAGAGCTGTAAAAAGCTTGTAAAAATTATTACTCTGTAATTTTATTTACAAATATATCGCAATATATCGTTGTCAAATGCCTTCTGTCTATTATATATGGGCTTTTTATCTATATTTTTAAGGTAAAACATACAGCGTTATTGTAGCGATTATGCTAATAAATTGGAAACTTTTCAGTGATGGTTAGTTTTCTACAATATGAGATTTCAATTTGAAAGGTATATTGTGTTACTGCTTGCATCTTGCGAATAGAGTTGTTTCTTGTAGAGACATGACAAACCAATACATTTACTATCGTTTACCAGATTTTGTTATCTTCTGCCGGTTACTGTGTACTGGACGATTGTAAAATATGCATACGTTAAATAAGCTTTGTAACCCATGGGGAAAAATAATGCGAGAAGTAGATTAACCATTCGCATATTGCAGACCTGCGAATCGCATTCTTTCACTTGACTCATCGAATTCTTTTAAAATTTCATCGCATTGTTTTTCTACCCCATCCAGAAGGTGCTGTAGGGCCGATTTTTAGAATAATGTACAGGATAAAAACGCTCAGATGAGAAATTGTAGGTTTGCAGCGTGTGGTAAAAATACAGTATATGGATGTTTTGCGATTTTTTATAGTTGACTTTGCTATAATAATGTAAATAACGCCTATAAACTTAATGAAAATAGTTATCTTTGTGTTTCTGTTTTAAAATATGCATCTATTGAGAATATGACAACAAAAGAGATTGACGAAAAGTCACTGGAGAATGCGTACCGCCTCTTTGAATCCGGTGATATTAATAATATTCCAGTTGGTACCACTATTGAACTTCAGCAGATACATCGTTATTTGTTTGATGGCTTATTCCCTTTTGCAGGTGCTATTCGCGATAAGAATATAGCAAAAGGGGGATTTCGCTTTGCAAATTCTCTTTATCTACAGGCTGCCCTTGATGCGGTAGAAGGAATGCCCGAAGATACTTTTGAGCATATTATAGAAAAATACGTAGAGATGAATGTATGTCACCCTTTCATGGAAGGTAACGGACGCTCTGCGCGTATTTGGCTCGATATGATGCTAAAACGTTCTCTTGGAAAGGTTGTTGATTGGCGGTATGTAGATAAAGATCAGTATCTCTCTGCTATGGAACGATCACCTATTAACGACTTGGAGATTCGTTACTTGCTTAGTCAGAACCTAACCTCAGATACAGAAAATCGTGAGGTGATTTTTAAGGGAATTGAACAGAGTTATTATTACGAAGGGTATGAGAAATCTCTTTAATGAGATTAAAAGGCGGAAGTTTTATGCGTTATGTTTGTGTATCAGATGCCGTTATATCCTCATTTAATGTGAATTCGATATAAGATAGTTTGTTTAAGGTCGCAATTTGCGACCTTAAACATTATTCCTTGGTAATGTTACTCAATGATTTCTCCTTTAAGTACAGGTACTGTCATTGGCATTTCTCTCTTATTTATATAGTTATAAGTGCCAACTCTTTGCGGATTTTTAATGGTAATAATTTGGTCGCTATAGAAGTTTTCTCCGATAATAAGAACGGTATTCCCAATATATAATTTAAAATCATCATCAAATTGTTCTATTGCCAAAGCTGCTGCATTGCTAATGACTTGAATTACTTTGAATGATGCTTTTTTCTTCTTCTCATAGCTGACAGGTTTTTCTAGAAACTGGATAGGTTCAGAATCTTCAGAGTTCTGATTAATTAAGCCAATAATAAACAGGCCTAAAAATGTTACTACGATGCCAGTTAATACGCCTAAAAGGTAAGACTTTTTGTTCATAATCATAGATTTTATTAAATAAGACAAAGTTTTTAATAGTACCATATTGTAAATTACAAAGTTATAATTTTTTTGTAAAGTCGGTTCGTATTATCCCAAAATCATTCTAGTGATAACTGATAACAAGAAAAAAGCGCTTCCACACACATATAAGCATGTAGAAGCGCTTTTTTATACCTGCGTGTGGCAGGCGAGAGATTATCGTATATTACGATTATTTCTTCTTGATAGTTTCAAGCATCAGCTGGACAGCCTTTTCTAGCTGACGGTCGATACCCTTGAGCTGTTCTTCTGGGGTATTGTATACTGCGATGTCTGGCTCTACCTGAGAGTTCTCAGAGTAATTGCCACGCATATCGCGACAGCCTACCTGCGGAATACCGAATACCAATGACGGGTCTATCTGACTTTCCCACCAAACGGCAGTCATGGTTCCAGGAACAGGAGCACCTACCAATTTACCGATACCCAGTTCTTTATATACCCACGGAGTACCGCAAGCGTTACTGTAGTTGTCTTCGCAAATCAGCATGTACGATGGTTTCAGCCATTTGTTGAATGGGTCGCTACCGATGTACTGTCCGCGAGAAACGAACTGTTCGTATTCTTTTCCTCCAAGCAAGGTTACTACGTCATCGTGAAGCCATCCACCACCGTTGTGACGAGTATCTACTATCACGGCATCGGTGTGACGGTAGCGGCCAAGCAATTCGCTGTACAGCTTGTGGAAGCTGTTGCCATCCATAGCCTGAATGTGTACGTAACCTACACGACCGTTAGACATGCGTTCTACTTCTTTAGCGTTGTGTTCTACCCAGCGGTTGTACAGCAAGCCGTTGATTCCACCCAAGCCTTTGATGGTTTCGTCGAAACGTTTCTTTGTAGCGGGGTCGTATACGGTGAGGCGTATCTTTTCGCCTACCTTGCCTTCCAGCAACGGGAAGTAGTCTTCGCCCTTACGGATAGGAGTACCATCTATTTGCTCAATGATGCAGCCGGCTTTTACATCGGTCTTCTTCAGGCTAAGCGGACTCTTGGCAATGATTTCCTGAATCTTCAAGCCGTCGCCTTCGTAAGAGTTGTCGAAGAATACGCCCAAGTTAGCAGTAGCAGGTGCGGTGCTGTAGTGGTTATATCTACATCCGGTGTGCGATGCGTTAAGCTCGCCCAGCATTTCGCTAAGCATTTCGGCAAAGTCGTACTTGTTGCTGATGTATGGCAAGAAGCGTTCGTAGTTCTTCTTCATGCCTTCCCAGTCGGTTCCGTGAAGGTCGGCCTTGTAGAATTTATCTTTCACCTGACGCCATGCGTGGTCGAAGATGTAAGCTCTTTCTTCCATCGGACGGAAGTCGAACTGTGCCTTGAAATTGATGCCGGTAGTCTTTCCGTCTTTCAACGAAATCTTCTTCAGTGAGTTGCCGCACAGATAAATGTTTTCACCCTTCTTATCAGGATTTATTTGTCCCCATCCGGCATCCTTAACCAAGATACGTGTAGAGTTGTCTTTCAAATCGTGTACCCACAAATCGTAACCATTTTCGAACGAAGCCTGATAGTAGAACTTATCGCCCTTAGGATTAAGATAGCAGTCGCTAAGACGAGAAGAATTAACAGTGAGTCGGCGTACGCGGTCGCGGCAGTTCTCTAAGTCGAACTTCAGCGGTTTTACCTCTTCGTCTTTCTTCTTATCGTCAGCTTTCTTGTCTTTGCCGTCTTTTTTCTTCTTAGCGTCTTCGGCTTTCTTTTCTTTATCTTTTTCTTCTTTCTCGGCTTCTTCTTTTATAGCCAAGTCTTCTTTATTCATGCAGAAGCGGTCGTAAGCCTCTACGTCGAAGAACATTATGTAGGCATCGCTTTCGGCACCCCAGCTACCGTGGCTACGATATCCGGCGCGGTCACTTTCCCATACCATTGCTTTACCGCCAAGTACCCAACGTGCGTTAGAGTCGGTATATCCACTCTGAGTAAGGTTGTGCATTTCGCCCTTACCGTCGGCATTTAGCAACACCACGTCTTTATTGTTCCATCCGCCAATACCGATGTAGTCCGAAAGAATCCACTTGCTATCTGGACTCCACTGGAACCACTGGTCGCCATCGCTATAAGAGTACTGATACTTCTTATCCATTACGGTACGTACATTGCGAGTCTTCAGGTTGATTACACAGATAGCGGTACGCTCTTGTAAAAAGGCAACTTCTTTACCGTCGGGGCTATACTGAGGCTCGAACGAGGTAAGGTTGGTTTTGGTGAGACGTTCTTCTTTTATATTAGTAGCGTAGGTAAACATCTTGTCTTCCTTATCTACCAACGACGACTGATAAATCTGCCATACACCATCGCGCTCTGAAGCGTAGACGATGCTGCGTCCGTCGGGCGAGAAGTGAACGTTACGTTCCTGCTGCGGAGTATTGGTGATGCGGCGTGTAGTGCTATACTCGGTAGAAGTAACGTATACATCGCCATGCAGAATGAAAGCTACCTCTTTACCATCGGGCGAAGGAGAGATTTCTGTAGCTCCGCTGCTCAGTGTCTGCTTAATTAGTTCGCGGCTTTCGTTATCTGCCGATACGTTGATTTTTACTTTGCTAGACTTTCCGTTCTTGCCAAGGGTATATATTTCTCCGTTCCATCCGTAGCACAGAGTACCGTCGTTTGCTACTGTGAGGAAGCGCACCGGGTGGGTGGTGTGGTGAGTAATCTGCTTAGCCTGTGCATTATCTATAGTACGACTGAATACGTTGAATGAGCCGTTTTGTTCGCTCAGGTAGTAGAACGATTTGCCATCGGGAGCCCATACCGGGTTACGGTCTTCGCCTTCGAAAGTGGTGAGCTTCTTGAAGCTGCGTTCGCCTTTATTGGTCATCAGCCAGATATCTCTTGAGATAGAAGCGCGTTCGTGCTTTCGCCATTGGTCTTCGTATCCCTTCTTGTCTTGATAAAGCCACAGCGAAGCATCTTTAGGGTTGAGGCTCATGCTCTCCATGGTGTACGATGAGAACATCTTAGGACGTCCGCCGTCAATGCTGACTTCGTATACTTGATGGAAAGAACTATTTGGGAACTGTATGTCTTTAGCGTCTTGCATCTGCGATGCTGCAAACAATATAGTCTTGTTGTCTTTAAAGGCGATAGGAGTTTCTTTTCCAGAGTGAGTAGTTACGCGCTTAGGAGTGCCGCCCTTGCTATTGGTAACGTAGATGTCGAGGCTTCCCATACGGTCGGATGCGAAAGCGATGTGCTGTCCGTCGGGGCTCCATACAGGATAACTGTCGAACCCAGCGTTCGAAGTAATCTGTGTAGCCTGTCCTCCGTTTGTAGGAACAGTAAATAAGTCACCTTTGTAAGCAAATGCGATGGTATTACCATCGGGCGAGATGGCGCAGTATCTCATCCAGAGTGGATTTTCCTGTGCCGACAGTGCAGAAGTGCCCGCAGCCATAGCCAGGGCAAGCATTGCGATGTGTTTTGTTTTCATCATGTTAAGGTTGATAAAAATATTACTGTATAATTATATAAAAGATGCGGGCAAATTTATATAAAATATTTGTGATAAGGCGGTAGTGCGTGATTAAAAGTCTTTATATTGGTATGAATGTCATTTTATCATGCGGAAAAAATGTACTATTGCGTATGGATAGATAAATAATGGATATATGTTTCATATTTATTGTTAATGAAGTAAAAAGCTGACAGTTGTTGGTTTAAAACCGGGTAAATTCCGTAGTTTTGTATTTAGTAATACGAATAAAACTTATTAATCATAAATAAAACAACGGTAATATGAAACCAAGAACATTATTGGTATTTGTTTCTTTGTTGGCTGTTTCTTTATGCGCAAAGGCTAATCCTTTGCGGAAGTATATTGATGAGCTGCAGTCAAACAAATTATCAGATTACGCTACTGTTGTGTTGCTCGATAGCACCAGCGTGTCTGTTTCGCCTACAGGCCAAGGCGTATTTTCTGTAGTAAAAGGTGTAAAAGTTCAAAATTTAAACGGAGTGATGGCCAACCGTATTCTTAAATACGATTACGACCCGCTTACAGCCGCTGCCCGTTTCAAAGTGGTGAAAATCTATCACGAGGATGGCTCTACTACCGATGTAGATGTAAGCAAGGCATGCGATTATACGGCTCCGGCACGTGCTATCTATTGGGGAGCACGTCAGATTATGCTTCAGCTGGACGGACTTGTGCCGGGCGACGTTATTTATTATGAGATAGATAAGAAGGGCTTTACATACGCACTTCTTGGTGCCGACGAGGGAGATGATTCTCGCTTTATTCCTCCTATGCGCGGGCAGTTTTATGATATAGTGCCTTTCTGGGCGGCGGAGCCTACAATAAGAAAGGTGTATAGCGTAGGCATTCCCGAAGAAAAAGAGTTGCAGTTTCAGTTCTATCAGGGACAGTGCGCATCGTCTATGCGTTACGATGCTGGGCGTAAGGTGTATACGTTTGCCATGGATAACATCATGCCATTTCAGAAAGAACCGAATATGGTAGACTTGTTCGATGCCGCTCCTAAGCTGATGATGTCTACTACACGCAACTGGAGCGAAAAATCGCGTTGGTTTAATAAGGTGAACGAAGATTACGGAAGTTTCAACCCTATACCCGAAGCGCAGAAGAGGGTTGACGAACTGATAAAGGGTAAGAAAACGGAAATGGAGAAAATTGCTGTTCTCACTCATTGGGTAGCCGATAATATACGCTATGCCGGCATCACTATGGGAAAGGGTGAAGGCTTTACTCTTCATAATCTGAAAATGGATTATACCGACCGTTGCGGTGTGTGCAAGGACATTGCCGGCACTCTTGTCTCTTTTCTGCGAATGGCTGGTTTTAAGGCGTATCCCGCTATGACGATGGCTGGAAGCAGGGTAGAAAAGATTCCTGCAGACCATTTTAATCATTGTGTAGCAGTGGTAGAATTGAGCAACGGTACACTGATGCCGCTCGACCCTACATGGGTGCCTTTCTGCCGAGAACTATGGAGTAGTGCCGAACAGCAGCAGAATTACTTGCCGGGTGTGCCACAAGGTGTAGATTTGTGCGTTACTCCGGTATCGCCTGCCGAAAACCATTATGTACGTATCAATGCCGATAATAAACTGAAAGCCGACGGAACGCTGGTGGGTAAGTTTACAATTTCGGCCGAAGGACAAAGCGATAGCAAGATTCGACGGATATTTACTACCGGATTTCAGAGTGAATGGCAGAATGCCATGGAAAAGCAGTTGCTCAACGTATCGCCTAAAGCTGTTATGAAGAGTGTTAATTACGGTAGCTCTCCTAAAGATTATCAGAAGGCGCCGATAAGCATCACATTTACGTACGAGATTCCTGAATATGCCATGATTGGCGATGGTGAGATGATTTTTAAACCGTTCGTTCTGAATAATCTGTATACTCAGGTGCTTTCGTTCCTGAATATAAATACTGATATTGAGGTGCGTAAATATGGTTTCAGAGACGCGTGCTCGCGACTTGTGGAAGTGGCGGAGAAGCTTTCTTTGCCTACCGGATATAATATGATGGGTACAGAAAAGCAGACTTCTGTTGACGGAAAAGCGGCTGCGTTCAGCGGTACGCTTAAACAGAACGGCAATAAGCTTATGGTTGACACCAGATTATCGCTTAACAAGAGAATATATACTGCTGCCGACTGGAAGGAATACAGAGAATCGGTCAATGCGTATAAATCGTATGGAGAGTATATCGTAATCAGAAAATAATGGTGCTTAAATATAACTTGCGAATTATGAAAAGAATAACACTATATATACGTTTGGTATGTTTGCTGTGGATGGTGGCGGTTACGGCTTTTGCTGCACCCGAGGCGAGCTTCAAGAAATTATATAAGACATATACGTTGAATAAAGACGGTAGCATGGTAGAGAGAGTATATAAGGAGCTTGATATTTATACTCATGCTGCCATGAACGGCAAATACGGCGAGAGCTTCATTGTGTATAATCCGGAATTTCAGAAATTGAAGATTAACGAGTCGTATACCCTGCAGAAAGATGGCAATAAGGTTGTTACTCCGGAAAACGCTTTCGTAGAGGCATTGCCGTCGTGCGCTGCCAACGCTCCAGCGTATAATAATCTTAAAGAGATGATAGTGGTTCACACTGGACTAGAGCTTGGGGCTAAAATAGTACTCGACTATACCGTAGAGACTAAAGCGGAGATGTGTGGCGAGTTGGATATCTTTTCTATGATAAAGGAACTATCGCCGATAGAAGACTTCAGACTGACGATCAGTGTTCCTGAATCTAAAAAACTTAATTGCGAATTGCTTAATCTCTCGGCTAAACCGTCTGTTTCCGTAGCTAACGGCATGAAGACTGTGTCTTATACTATTAAGAATATTGCTCCAAGACCTTATTCTTATCCTGTCTACAATTCTACTGTAGGCGTTGTGCAGCAAGTGGCAAGCGGAATGATGCCTGCTTTTACAGCTTCTACTTACGAGAATGTTAAAGCGGCTGCCGATGTCTTGAACAAACAATTTAAGGTGGGCGATAGCAAGGTGATAGAGGATAAGGTTGCGGAATTCAAGAAAGAGTGTGGAGGCGATAAGGATAAGTTGCGTAAGGCTATCAATAGGTTTATGACTTATTTATATGGAGCGAAGGGATTGAGTGGAGTTTCTTTGCCCGAAGCAGGATACAGACTTCGCCCGGCATCGGAAGTTTTGCTTTCTATGTATGGAACACGTGTAGAATTGGCTAATCTGGATAATGTATTGCATAAGGCAGCCGGATTGGATGCTAATATAAAGATGTGTTTCGTAAAGGCTTCTGATATGAACTGTGTGGGATTGAGCGGCATCGTTTCTGTAGTATCAGACAGCGAGATGAATTCTGCTAATAAATGCTACGCAGATGTACAGCAGTTTATGGCGGTAACAGATTTGAAGGGTGATAAGTCATCTCTCAGAAATGATAATTTGGAGAGCCAATCCAAAGAACTCAAGACTATAGAGGTAAACGATAAAAGCTCGAAGTCGTTGGCCGGAGGCTATGTTGTAGTGTCGATACCTAGTCAATTGGTAGGAAGTGCACTTTATTCTTATTCAGAAAATACTTCGATATCAGAGAATATTATTCTTCCTTGCAAGGTGAGCTGTGTAAAGCTGTATAACGTGAAGGTGCCCGACGGTAAAACATGGATCAAGAAGCAGAATGTTAAGGTATCGAACGAGGTGGGAGAGTTTAGCATTGAGTACAAACAAGAAAATGGTGAGGTGAAGGCTATTTATACTCTTAATGTAAATGAGCAACTTATAACGGTGAAGAATTACAAGCAGTTCTATTCATTGATGAGCGAGTGTAAGGCTTCGAATAATTACGCCATACTATTTAAGTAATGCAGGAAAAGAACGTATAGGGTCATCGAATTTAAAAAAGAATGTGAAAAATTAGCTTACGTCTTCGGAAAACCTTAAATTCGTGACCAAATAAAATACAGACTTTAATAATATGGAATTAGCAGGAAAAGTAATTGCAGTGTTGGAACCCAGAGGTGGTGTTTCTAAGACCGGAAATGAATGGAAAGTACAGGAATACGTTATCGAAACTCACGACCAGTATCCTCGTAGAATGTGTTTCGACGTGTTCGGTGCCGATAAAATACAGCAATTTAATATTCAGATGGGTGAAGAGTTGAACGTTTCGTTCGATATCGACGCTCGTGAGTGGAATGGTCGTTGGTTTAACAGTATCCGTGCATGGAAGGTAGACCGTGTTCCTGTTGGCGGAAGTCAACCAGTACCTCCTATGGGCGCAGCTCCGTTCCCACCGGTTAATGCTGCTCCGGCAAGTTTTGCTGCGCAGGACGAAAAGGATGACCTCCCGTTCTAAAATAGGCTTTGTAATCATTAAACATAAGCACACAAAAAGAGCTTCCGATATTGCATATTGCGTTCGGAAGCTCTTTTTGTGTATGCTTATTAGTGAGCGAATTATGAATTCATGCTCATCAGGAACTCTTCGTTGTTTTTGGTACGCTCCAACTTCTGTTTTAAGTCGGTCATTGCTTCTACCGGGTTCATATCCGACAGATAGTTGCGTAATACCCACATACGATCTAATGTCGGCTTGTCGAGCAACAGATCGTCGCGGCGAGTACTTGAAGCGTTGATGTTTACAGCTGGGAAGATACGCTTGTTGCTCAAGTTTCTGTCGAGCTGCAATTCCATGTTACCTGTACCCTTGAATTCTTCAAAGATTACTTCGTCCATCTTAGAGCCGGTATCAATCAATGCTGTAGCTATGATAGTAAGAGATCCTCCGCCCTCTATGTTACGAGCAGCACCGAAGAAACGCTTAGGCTTATGCAATGCGTTGGCATCTACACCACCTGATAATACCTTACCAGATGCTGGAGAAACCGTGTTATAAGCACGAGCCAGACGAGTAATAGAGTCAAGGAATATCACTACATCATGTCCGCATTCTACCATGCGCTTAGCCTTTTCGAGCACGATGCCGGCAATCTTCACGTGGCGTTCTGCAGGTTCGTCGAAAGTAGAAGCGATAACTTCTGCCTTTACGCTGCGAGCCATATCGGTAACTTCTTCCGGACGCTCATCGATGAGCAGCATAATCATATATACTTCCGGGTGATTCTCGGCGATGGCGTTAGCGATATCTTTCATCAAGATAGTCTTACCGGTCTTAGGCTGAGCCACGATAAGCGCACGCTGTCCTTTTCCGATAGGAGAGAAGAGATCTACCACACGAGCTGACAAGTTATCACCATATCCCTTGCAAAGACGGAACTTTTCGTCAGGGAAGAGCGGAGTAAGATGATCGAACGGTACACGGTCGCGAACCAACTCTGGGTTAAGTCCGTTAATCTTTGATACCTTAACCAACGGGAAGTATTTTTCACCTTCCTTAGGCGGACGTATGGTTCCGTCTACCACATCGCCGGTCTTCAGTCCGAAGAGCTTTATTTGCGATTGAGATACATAAATATCATCGGGTGATGAAAGATAGTTGTAGTCTGAAGAACGCAAGAATCCGTATCCATCGGGCATTATCTCCAAAACTCCGGTACCTCTAAGTATATCATCGAAGTCGTATGCCTTTTCTACCGGTTTAGCTGGTTCTTGAACGGGAGCCGGAAGTGCGTTTGGCGCAGCTTGTACTGGCTGATTGTTCTGAGGTCTGTTCTGCTGATAGTTGTTTTGGTTCTGTCCCTGATTGTTATTATTGTAATAACCCTGATTATTGTTGCTGTTCTGCGGGCGTCCGTTTTGCTGCTGACGGTTGTTATTGTTATTTCCGTATCGCTGCTGACGGTTATTATAGTTGTTATTCTGTCGGTTGTTCTGACGATTGTTGTTTTTGTTGGGCTGCTGCATCTGTTGCTGAGTCTGTGCGTTAGCTTGCTGTGCCGGTTGGTTTTCTATCTTCATAGAACCGAATTTACCGAGCAGTTCAGATGGCAACTCCATCTTTTCAGAAGGCAAGTCTTCTATAGGAATAAAATCGTCGTTAGCCTGTGATGCGAAGCTTTCTGCTGGAGTATCGATACTTTCTGTTGCTTCCGGAGCTTTTTCTTCTGTGGCGGCAGCTTCTTTTTCAGCCTTCTCTGCCATCAGTCTTTCTTTCTCCAGAGTAGACTTATTCTTGCTACCCGGCTTTCTGCCTCGCTTAGCCTTTGGCTTTTCTTCGGTAGTCTGAGCTTCTGCTGGTTGTGCTGGTGCTACATTAGCGGCATCTTCCGGAGTGCTTTCGTCCGTCTGTGTTGCGGCATCGGCGGGTTTGGTATCCAGCTTCTGAGCCTTATCCTTTGTAGCGGTGTAAACCTTGTCGCTGTCTTTCTTTACGCTGATGCGTGAACGCTTGCGCGGTTGCCCTTCGCGTTCGGCGTTGGCGGCAGCTTTCTTTCCGGCTTCTACCACGGCTTGTTCGTCCAAAATGCGGTAAACCAGCTTGTCCTTCTTTAAGTCGCTGATTTTAGTCAGACCCAACTCTTTGGCGATTTGTTGCAATTCGGGCAAATCTTTTTCGTTTAATTGAATGATGTTATACATAAGTATAGGTTATATGTTTGAATTAAAGCAGCTGTAGCATACACGCCATGACAAAGATATTGTCATACGATTTGTTTGGCATACGCATACCGAATACATGCTATCTGATAACTGCTTGATTAATGTGAATATTTTAGTTGATGTTGAATCGGCAATGCGGATTGTCGATTGTTGGGTAAGAAGTCTGTTACGATGGGCTTCCCTCATGAGGTTTCCTTTCATAACGAATGCAAAAATATATATTTTTATTTTATCTGCAATGAAAATAAGGCGGCTTTTAAAAAAATACTATATATTTGCTATTGCATGATGCCGCTCGGAAGGGTTGTGTCGTGTTTCATGAACTTAAGTCATATTAATAAAAAACACTATTGTATTATGGCAAACAATAAAGAAAAACTCTTTTCAGATTTTCCGCATGTGTCCACACAGGAGTGGATGGATAAGATAACGGTGGATTTGAAAGGTGCCGATTTCGAGAAAAAATTGGTGTGGAGAACCAACGAGGGTTTTAAAGTTAAGCCGTTCTATCGGCAGGAAGACTTGGAAGGATTGAAAACTACCGAGGGGCTTCCCGGACAATTCCCATTTATAAGAGGTAATAAAGCTAATGATAATACTTGGTTTATCCGTCAGAATATGCGGGTAACCGATGCTGCCGAAGCAAATAAAAAAGCACTCGACTTATTAAATAGAGGTGTCGATTCTCTTGGCTTCCATGTAGAAGCAAAGGCTCTGAGCGCAGAATTCATAGAGACATTGCTTAAAGATATCTGCTGCGATTGCATAGAACTTAATTTCTCTACTTGCCAACGTCATACTTTAGAGTTGGCAGAACTACTCACCGCTTATTTCGCTAAGAAGGGCTACGACCCAGAACGTATTTACGGTTCGCTCCGTTTCGACCCGATAGGCAAGATGATGCAGAAAGGACGCGATGTAAGTCCGCTTATATCATCGGCACATCAAATAATGAAAGCGATGGAGGCATGGCCTCACTTTAGAACAGTGGCGGTAGATTCTATTCAGTTGAACAATGCCGGAGCTTATATTTATCAGGAATTAGGATATGCCTTGGCTTGGGGTAACGAATATATGCACAGACTGATAGAAGCCGGAGCGTCGGTTGACGAAGCAGCACGAAGCATTAAATTCAATTTCGGTATCAGCTCTAATTACTTTATGGAGATAGCTAAATTCCGTGCCGCACGTATGCTGTGGGCGGATATCGTTAAGGCTTACGGTCCGCAGAGCGATGAATCTTGCAAGATGGCTATCCATGCCGAGACTTCTACTTTCAACCTTACTCTTTTTGACGCTCACGTTAACTTGCTCCGCACGCAGACAGAAGCTATGAGTGCAGCTATAGCTGGCGTAGATTCTATTACCGTTTCTCCTTTTGATAAGGCGTACGAAACTCCAGACGATTTCTCTGAGCGTATAGCTCGTAATCAGCAGTTGCTTTTGAAAGAAGAAGCTCACCTTAACCGTATTGTAGACCCGGCTGGTGGCTCTTATTATATAGAAAACCTTACGGCTTCTATCGCAAAACAGGCATGGGAATTATTCCTGGCTGTAGAAGATGAAGGTGGAATGGTTAGCGCAGTACAAAACGATTCGGTTCAGAAGGCTGTTAACCAGAGCAACAAGGCTCGCCATGAAGCGGTATCTAAGCGTAAAGAGGTATTACTTGGTACTAACCAGTATCCTAATTTCAGCGAGATGTCGAACGGTAAGACTCCGCTTGAACATCGTTGCGCTTGTGGTGATAATGCTGAAGATACTCCGTTGGTTAAACTCGAAACAGCACGCGCTGCCAGCGAGTTCGAAGACTTACGTTTGCAGACCGAACGTTCAGGCAAGCGTCCTAAGGCGTTTATGCTTACTATCGGTAACTTGGCAATGCGTCAGGCACGCGCACAGTTCTCGTGCAACTTCTTGGCTTGTGCCGGATATCAGGTAATAGATAATCTTGGCTTCCCTAGTGTAGAAGAGGGTATAAAAGCCGCTCTCGAAGCCAATGCCGACATTGTAGTACTCTGCTCTAGTGATGACGAGTATGCAGAATATGCTATACCGGCATATCAGGCTTTAGACGGCAGAGCAATGTTCATAGTAGCGGGTGCACCAGCATGTATGGAAGATCTGAAGGCCGCTGGCATAGAAAACTTCATCCATGTGCGTTGCAATGTGCTTGACACACTGAAAGAGTATAACCACAAGTTAGGAATCAACTAAAGGAAGCAAGATGATGAAACCGAATTTCAAATCAATAGATATATATGCCGGATTCCATCAGCAGAATGGAATGGAATGGCAAAAAGAGAACGGCATCACAGCCAACTGGAAGACGCCTGAGCAAATTCAGGTGAAGCCGGTCTATACTAAAGAAGATCTTGAGGGTATGGAACACCTGGATTATGTGGCAGGTATTCCGCCTTATCTGCGCGGTCCGTATTCTATGATGTATACCTTCCGTCCGTGGACTATCCGTCAGTACGCCGGATTCTCTACCGCCGAAGAGTCTAACGCATTCTATCGCCGTAACTTGGCTTCTGGTCAGAAAGGTCTGTCGGTAGCATTCGACCTTCCTACGCATCGTGGTTACGACCCCGATCATCCGCGTGTAGTGGGCGATGTTGGTAAGGCAGGTGTGTCTATCTGTTCGCTTGAGAACATGAAGGTGCTTTTCGATGGAATTCCATTGAATAAGATGTCTGTATCTATGACTATGAACGGTGCCGTATTGCCTATCATGGCGTTCTATATCAACGCCGGATTAGAGCAGGGTGCTAAGCTTGAAGAAATGGCGGGAACTATTCAGAACGATATCTTGAAAGAGTTCATGGTGCGTAACACTTATATCTATCCGCCTGCATTCTCTATGAAAATCATTTCGGACATATTTGAGTATACTTCGCAGAAGATGCCTAAGTTCAACTCTATCTCTATCTCGGGTTATCACATGCAGGAAGCCGGAGCTACAGCCGATATCGAGTTGGCTTATACCTTGGCCGACGGATTGGAATATCTGCGTGCGGGAGTAGCCGCTGGTATCGATATCGATGCTTTCGCTCCGCGTCTGTCGTTCTTCTGGGCTATCGGTATGAATCACTTTATGGAAATAGCCAAAATGCGTGCCGCACGTATGTTGTGGGCTAAGATAGTGAAGCAGTTTAACCCGAAGAATCCTAAGTCGCTTGCACTGCGTACCCACTCTCAGACTTCTGGATGGTCGCTTACAGAGCAAGACCCGTTCAATAACGTAGGTCGTACTTGTATCGAGGCTATGGCTGCCGCATTAGGTCATACTCAGTCTCTTCATACCAACGCTCTCGATGAGGCTATCGCATTGCCTACCGATTTCTCTGCACGTATCGCACGTAATACTCAGATTTATATACAAGAAGAAACTCAGGTATGTAAGAACGTTGACCCATGGGGAGGTTCTTATTACGTAGAAGCATTGACAGACGAATTGGTTCATCGCGCATGGGAACACATTCAGGAAGTAGAGAAACTTGGCGGTATGGCTAAGGCTATCGAAACAGGTATTCCTAAGATGCGTATCGAAGAAGCTGCAGCGCGTACTCAGGCTCGCATTGACTCGGGTGAGCAGACTATCGTTGGTATTAACAAGTATAGACTGGAGAAAGAAGAACCTATCGACATCCTCGAAGTTGATAATACAGCCGTTCGTCAGGAACAGATTGAGAATCTGCGTCGCCTGAAAGAAGGACGTAATCAGGAAGAGGTGGACAAGGCACTGAAGGCTATCACCGAATGCGTACGTACCGGAAAAGGCAACTTGCTTGAGTTGGCGGTAGAAGCGGCTCACGTACGCGCTACATTGGGTGAAATATCCGATGCTTGCGAAGAGGTAGTAGGACGTTATAAAGCAGTAATCAGAACTATATCAGGAGTGTATTCGTCAGAAAGTAAAAAAGACTCAGACTTTGCAAGAGCTTGCAGTCTGACAGAAGAATTCGCTAAGAAAGAAGGTCGTCGTCCGCGTGTCATGATAGCGAAGATGGGACAAGACGGTCACGACCGTGGTGCTAAGGTAGTAGCTACAGGTTATGCCGACTGTGGTTTCGACGTGGATATGGGACCGTTGTTCCAGACTCCGGAAGAGGCCGCTCGTGAGGCTGTAGAAAACGACGTGCATGCAGTAGGCGTGTCGTCATTGGCTGCCGGACATAAGACTCTTATTCCGCAGATTATCGGTGAATTGAAGAAACTTGGCCGTGAGGATATCCTTGTATTTGCCGGCGGTGTAATTCCGGCTCAGGATTATGATTTTTTGTATCGTGCAGGAGTCGTAGCGATATTTGGTCCGGGTACTTCGGTAGCTAAATCGGCTTGTAAAGTAATGGAATTGTTGCTTGAAACAATAGAATAACAGTTTTTGAGGTTTAAATTAGGGGAGCGGCATTTTTAATAAATGTCGCTCTTTTTTTGTCATTGCGTCACACAAATCATAATTCTTGCCAAACTTCGGCGTCTGTGAGGTGTCATGAAATTCTTTAATGAAGTCGTCTTACTTCGGTCGAGGTAAGCGTTCATATCGGTCGATGTGAACGCTCACATCGTTCGAAGTAAGCATTCACCTCGTTCGAAGTAAGACGACTTTGCTGTAACATGTTGATTTATGCGGGCTGAAAGTCCGCAAACTCCACAGCCCAGGGCAGCGCCATGGGTATAATGTAACATCAACAAAAACGCACTGAAAGTGCAAAAGTAAAAACATCATGGTTCGTGATTTTACTTTTGCACTTTCAGTGCGTAATATATAAATACTTGATACCTAAGGCGCTACCATAGGTTGTTATGTACTCATAGGGATTTCAGTCCGCATTGTTTGGTCTTGACACACCAAGTTATAGATTATCTTTTAAGCGGTACAAGTTTCAATACTTATAACTTCAATTTCAGCTTAACGAAATTCTTGATGAATTCTACAGTGCCGTCAATACCCAGTACCGACGAATCAATGCACAAATGATAAGTGGCGGCAGCTCCCCAAGTCTTGTAACTATAGTAGTTGTAATAAGATGAGCGGCGCTTGTCGGCCTTCTCCATAAGCTCTTCGGCTTTCTCTTCGCTGATATTATGTATCTTGGTGAGGCGTGCTATACGTGCTTCGGGTGTAGCTGATACGAATACGTTTACACAGCGAGGATGGTCGCGAAGAATGTAATCGGCGCAACGTCCTACAAACAAGCACGACTGTTTCTCTGCCAGTTGGCGTATCACATCGCTTTGAATCTTGAAGAGCGAGTCGTTGCTCAGATAAGAATTGCCAGGATACGCCCCTTCTGTGATGAACGGAAAACGTGTGCCGAACAATCCGCCCAGCAAGCTCTGTGAAGCCTTTTCGTCGGCTTGTTCAAAGAACTCCTTACACAGTCCACTCTCTTTTGACGCCAAGTTAATCAGCTCCTTATCGTAGAACGCAATACCGAATTCCTTAGCCAACTTTTCTCCTATCTCTTTTCCTCCGCTGCCCAATTGACGGCCGAGGTTGATTACAAAATGCTCGTTCATACTGTCTGTTTTATTATGCTGTCCGCATGGCGGACATCTGTTTATGGCAAATTTAGATAATTATTTTTTAGCGATGCAATAAAAACGCCTTGTTTTGTTATTTTATTGCATCAGCATTTCTCTATATGATAGCCTCCAAGCGTTATCACGTAGTATAGGTTTTCTATTACGCTCTTGTCTTTCGTCTGCTCCTTAGGTGGGAGTTGTCCGAACGGACATATCAGCGGATGCGTGCGGTGTATGTTGTCGCGTGTAGGTTCGTAGCGCCATCCTTCTATGCTTCTCTCGGCGTTCCATCGGTTCTTTTCCATCCGCATTAGCGTGCGCATGGTTTCTTCGGGCAGATTCTTCAGGATTTCAGGGTCGGTTACTGCCTGTTCCGGGCTGAATGTTATGCGGTAGCCTAATGTACGCAGGTAGGTAGAGTAGGCGTCTATCTGATAGCGGTTGGCCCATCGCATGTTCTCTTCCATCTGTTGCCAGCTGCTTTGTGCCTTCAGCTTTTCTTCCGTAAAGTTGGTATCGCCTTCTGTATACATTCTATATAGGTTCAGTAGGTATCCGTTTTCACAATATTCCTGATTTATGAAGCTTGCCATGTTATCTTGCAGCATTGGCTTTGAGATGCCTTGTTCTAACATACCAAAGGTCTTGACGTTTCTGTAGCGCACGTTGTCAATGCAAATCAGTTCGCCCAAATCGGTCTGTATCTCCTGACGGATAAGTATTTGTGTATCGCTTTGATAGACAGATGGCGGAAGGTTGAGTCCGAGTTGTAGACTGAGGTCGGTATTGCTGAGGCAGATGGCTATGGTAAGCATTTGCTGTGGGTCGGCGTTCCATGTCTCGATGTCGGATAACGAAGGCTCGCTGCAGAAATCGTCGCTGCGGTAGTTTATCTTAATGTCGTCTATTTGCTTTTCGATGTACGGAAGTTGATAGCGGAATAGATTTATCTTGTCGTCTAACTCCTTATCTATTATGGTTATGACGGTACGGATACGTTTGTTCGATGGCGCTTGGTCGTTATAATTGGCGTAGTGGCATACGCGTAACGCTTCAAGAAGCAAGGCGCATCCACATTGGTTAAGTCCCACTATTACCAGATGTACATAATGCTTATCGTCAGTGTTGCAGATAGGACGATAGTCCAGCGGAGCGTATTTCTTTATGTCGTTTTCAGAAAGGCTGGTTCCCCAAATGCGTCGTGCCCAGTTCTCGTGAAAATTGAATGGCCGGAAGAATATGTTCTGCTTTCCATGGTAGTTGCAGTATTCTTTCAGTTCCAGTTTCTGAATGGTGGAGTAAGACATCACATTATCGAACTGCACATATACTGGCAAAAGGCGTGAGTCGGTGTTCTCTCCTCGCAGTGTGCTTACGTGCTGCACACATTTAATGTTTTTAGAGTTGCGTCCGTAGTCGCCTTCTTCACCTAATATATATACCTCTTTTGCCCGGTCTATATTCAAACGCTTCAGTTCTTCTGTCGACTCGATATTGCCGAGGTATATTTTTACCTGATTCTCCTCTTCTCTGTTAAGCTGTGCCAGCAGTTGGTCTCTTATGTCATCGCTCTCCGTGCTGCTCATCAGAACGATGGGCGCATCGCTTTCCTTGTGTAGCTCTCTAATCAAATTGGCTGTAACATCGCTGAAACCGATGATTACGTAGTGGCCTTTCAGCTTTTTGTATGTAGCCTTACCGGTGCGTACCGTCTCTACCCGTCGTTCTATGATGTTAGATATGGTAGAAATTAGCACTCCGTTAAGAAGCACCGCTCCAAACATACTTATGCATATTACGGCAAGGCGGTTGCTCCATCCTACCTGTTCTGCTTGATTGCCGGGGTCTACAAAGTTGTTATATACCACCCACAGCTGTTCGCCCCAGTCGTCGTTTTTCCCCAGACTGATATGGAAAATCACCACAACGGCAGAGGCTATTATCAGTACGCTGACAATGCTTAGTACAAGCAGTATCACCTGACCTTTAATCCCGCCCGATATGTTCTTGTCTATCGACTCTTGCGAGAATGCCTTCTTGTAAAGACGGAAATAGTTTTTCATGAGTCTTTCTTTATGATGTCGAATCCTAATTTCTTTATCAGTCTTAGTGTTTGCATGGCTGTGTTGCGGTCGTATTCCTTTTCTATTTCTGGAAGCTCATTATACGGCACGAGGCATGGGTGCTGTTTAAGGCGGTCGTTTCGCTCCGCATCGTACGTCCATCCTTCCGCAAGGCGCGAAGCCGCCCATACTTCGTGTACGTTTTCTGCAATCTGTTCAGACAGCATGATAATATCGTCCGACAGCTTGACATCGTCGGTAGATATGGGTTGTGGTGTATAATTCATGTTTTTCATGGCTATAAATGTTTTATCGGTTAACGGGATGATTCTTGAATTTGCGGAATTGCTTTATTAGCAACATAGCCGCTATTATGGTGGCAACAGCATCGGATATAGGCATACTATACCAAATGCCTTTAGAACCAAAGAACAACGGTAGGATGAATAGGCAGGGGATGAGTACCAGTACTTGTCGGCTTAATGACAGAATGATAGCTTTTTTTGCCATGCCTATGCTTTGAAAGAAGTTAGATGTAACCATTTGGAACCCTACGAACGGGAATATCAGCATGGTAACGCGCAATCCGTGTGCCGATAGAGCAATCAATGTTTCGTCGGTAGTAAATGCTGATACCGCCAGTCGTGGCATGAGCTGAGATATCATAAATCCTGTGGTAGTGATGATGGTAGCTATTATCACGGTAATCTTCATAACTTGATTTACACGGTGATACATCTGTGCTCCGAAGTTATATCCGGCTATAGGCTGCATGCCTTGGTTTAGTCCGATAACAATCATGACAAACAGAAAGACTATTCGGTTTACTATACCGAATGCTCCGATTGCCAGGTCGCCTTCGTATAGCTTCAAGCCCTTATTGATGAGGATTACTATCATACATGCCGCTACGTTCATAAAGAAAGGAGCCAATCCGATGCCGATAATGTTCTTTACCAGTACATCTTTTAAGTGATATATTCCCGGCTTGAAATGAAGCATCTCGTTTTTATTCATGAATATCTTTACGAGCCATGTAAGCGATATAATCTGTGCCAATATTGTTGCTACGGCAGCTCCACGGATACCCATATTAAAGGTGTAGATGAAAAGCGGGTCGAGTACAGTATTTACTATCACCGTAAGTATAGTGGCGGTCATAGCCATCTGCGGATGTCCTGCTGAGCGTAGCACCGAGTTCAGTCCTAAGTACATGTGCGTCACTACGTTTCCAAGCAAGATAGTCACCATGTAATCGCGTGCGTAGGGCAGTGTAACCTCGCTTGCTCCGAAGAAATAAAGAATAGGGTTGAGGCATGCCAGGGTGATGATGGTAAACACTATACCGATTATCAGGTTGAGCGATACCACGTTGCCTAAAATCTGTTGTGCGGTAGTAAAGTCTTTCTGTCCTAACTTTACCGATACCAATGTAGAAGCTCCCACGCCTACCAGCGACCCGAAGGCGGCTGCAAGGTTCATTAGCGGAAAAGTGATGGCAAGTCCAGAAATTGCCATGGCTCCAACTCCATGACCGATAAAGATACTGTCTACCATATTGTAGAGCGATGAAGCGGTCATAGCTATGATGGCCGGAATAGCGTATTGCATAAGTAATTTGTCGATGGGCTGAGTACCCAGTTCGGCGGCAGTTCCTTTTTGTGTCATAAAACTCTTTTTACGATTAGTTGTACGTGTGCAAAGGTACTGATATTTCCATTATATTTGCAAAATTCAAAAAAAAGAAAAAGATTATGGAGAATCAACCGCTTTCGTTGTTCGAACTGAACGCTCTGGTGCGTAAAAGCGTGAAACTTTGCCTACCCGATGAGTACTGGGTACAAGCCGAGTTGAGCGACGTGCGTACTAATTATTCGGGGCATTGCTATCTGGAGTTCGTTCAGAAAGATCCGCGCGGCAACGCCTTGGTAGCCAAGGCGCGTGGCATGATATGGAGCAATATATACGTTATGCTTAAACCTTATTTCGAGAGGGAAACCGGACAAACCTTCACATCGGGCATTAAGGTACTGGTAAAGGTTACGGTCGATTTTCATGAGTTGTACGGATATTCATTGACTGTAGTCGATATAGACCCTGCTTATACGTTAGGCGATATGGCTCGCCGACGTAAGGAAATAATCCGTCGTCTGGAAGAAGAAGGTGTGCTTACGCTGAATAAAGAGCTTGAAATGCCATTGCTTCCGCAGCGTGTGGCGGTAATATCGTCGGCTACTGCCGCCGGGTATGGCGATTTCTGCAACCAACTGCTTAACAATTCCGATGGATTGGTGTTCTATCCGCATCTCTTCGCAGCCGTGATGCAAGGCGATAAGGTAGAGGCTTCGGTAATAGCCGCGCTGAATGCTATATATAAGGAGGTAGACAGATGGGATGTGGTGGTAATTATACGTGGTGGAGGAGCAACATCCGACTTATCTGGATTCGATACATACGACTTGGCTGCCAACTGTGCGCAGTTCCCGCTTCCAATCATCACCGGTATAGGCCATGAGCGCGACGATACGGTGATAGATATGGTATCGCACACCAGGGTAAAGACTCCTACAGCAGCAGCCGAGTTCCTGATAAACCGTATGCGTGAAACGGCATCCGACTTAGAGCGATACATCAGTTATTTTCATCAAACTATCCCGGAAAGGATAGCGCATAGCAAAGAGCGACTGGAGCAATGGGTGGCACGTATCCCTTCCAGAGTACAGATGAGGCTTCAACATGAACGGTTCAGGCAGGAGCGCATGGCTGTAAGGATGAATACGGCATGGCAGACTCGATTTCTGCGCGAAGAGTACCGCTTACGGTTGGAACAGCGGCTTGCTACGGCGATAGAGGCACGCTTGCAGCGCGAACGCCACAGGCTGCAGTTGGCTCAGAGTCAGGTAGAGGCAGCATCGCCCGAACTGCTGTTAAAGCGAGGCTACAGTTTGACACTGAAAGACGGTAAGGCGGTAACCGACGCATCTGCACTACACCCAGGCGACGTACTGACCACACGTGTAGCAAAAGGAGAATTTAAAAGTAAAGTATTATAATAACCTATTATATATAAATAAGGTGCTTATGGCAACAAAGAAAGAATCTTATTCTGAAGCGATGAAACGCTTAGAAACCATCGTTTCGCAGATAGAGAGTGGCGAACTGGATATTGACGAACTTGGCAACCAACTGAAGGAAGCTCAAAAACTCATCAAGTTCTGTCGTGATAAATTATATAAGGCCGATGAGGAAATCAAAAAGATGCTAGGCGATGACGAGAATGTGAAAAAATAGGCGATTAAGTTGGAATATGTAAATGGAAAGCTTAAATTTGCTGAAAATAATAACAGGAAAATAACTAAATCATATAAAGATGAAAGAAATTGATTGGTCGAATCTGTCTTTCGGATACATGAAGACAGACTACAACGTACGTTGCTACTATCGCGACGGCAAATGGGGAGAATTGGAATTATGTTCTGAAGAAACCTTGAATATCCACATGGCTGCTACTTGTTTGCACTATGGTCAGGAGGCTTTCGAGGGATTGAAGGCATATCGTGGAAAAGACGGAAAAATCCGTGTGTTCCGTCCTGAAGCTAACGCAGAACGCTTGCAGAGCACATGCGACGGCATTTTGATGCCAGAGTTGCCTACAGAAAAGTTCTGTGAAGCCGTTCGTAAAGTGGTAAAGGCCAACGAACGTTTCATTCCGCCTTACGAGAGTGGTGCTTCGCTGTATATCCGTCCGTTGCTTATCGGTATAGGTGCGCAGGTAGGCGTGCATCCTACTGATGAATATCTGTTCGTGATATTCGTAACTCCGGTAGGTCCGTACTTTAAAGGTGGTTTCGCTACCAATCCGTATGTCATTATCCGCGAGTTCGACCGTGCAGCTCCGCTTGGTACGGGCCGTTACAAGGTGGGCGGTAACTATGCAGCCAGCCTCCGTGCCAACAAGATGGCTCACGATGCAGGTTATGCCAGCGAATTCTACCTCGACGCTAAAGAAAAGAAGTATATCGACGAATGTGGCGCTGCCAACTTCTTCGGTATCAAAAACAATACATACATCACTCCTAAATCTACTTCTATTCTTCCGTCTATCACTAACCGCAGCTTGATGCAATTGGCAGAAGATATGGGTATGAAAGTAGAGCGTCGTCCTATTCCTGAAGAAGAATTAGAGACATTCGAAGAAGCCGGAGCATGTGGTACTGCTGCCGTTATCAGTCCGATAGAACGTATTGACGATTTGGAAAACAACAAGTCGTACGTCATCTCTAAAGACGGTAAGCCCGGACCGTGGTGCGAAAAGCTTTACACTAAGCTGCGCGCCATTCAGTACGGCGACGAGCCCGATCCATACGGATGGGTGATGATGGTAGACTAATTACTGTCTGTTATTAATTAAAAACATAGCATTATGAAAAGAAGTTCAGAATTACGCGCTCAGGCATGGAGTGCCTTGAGTGGCAAATGGGGTATGGCTGTAGTAGCCACATTGGTGTATATGGTAATATGTGGTGTTATAAGCTTAATTCCGTATGTTAGTTCTATAGCTGCATTATTAGTTTCTTTGCCATTGGCTTATGGCTTTACTATTATGCTATTAAATGTAGTTCGTGGAAGAGACGTAGAACTTAATACTTTAGGCGAAGGATTCAAGGACTACGGTCGTATCCTTGGTACTATGCTTTTATCGTCTGTATATCAGTTCTTGTGGATGTTGCTGCTCATTATCCCTGGAATCATTAAGGGATATTCGTATGCGTTGACGCCTTATTTACTGAAAGACCATCCTGAACTCAAATTTAATGCTGCCATAGAAGAAAGTATGCGCTTGATGAGCGGAAACAAGATGCGCTTGTTCTTACTCGACCTTAGCTTTATCGGCTGGTTCTTGTTGGGCCTCATCACTTTCGGTATTGCATTCTTGTGGATTACTCCTTATTGGAATACAGCACGTGCCGCTTTCTATGAAGATTTGATGAGTGACCTTCGTAATGCCGGTGAATTTTAATCGGTTTTCTGAACTGTAAAATAAAGAAAAGCATGAATTTGCATAACACGCAGATTCATGCTTTTTTTGTGTGGTTTAAGAAAAGCTGTATCTTTGCAGAATATATAATACATACAATGGGAAAAGGTAAATTAGCTAAGTTTGCAGATATGGCAGAATATCCGCATGTGTTTGAATACCCTTATTCGGTGGTAGATAATGTTTCGTTCGAGATGAAAGGCAGATGGAATGCCGACTTCTTTCATAACGACAACCCGATAGTGTTAGAGTTGGGATGCGGAAGAGGCGAGTACACTACAGGACTTGCCCGTAGATATGCCGACAAGAATTTTATCGGTGTAGATATTAAAGGTGCACGTATGTGGACTGGAGCTACCGAGGCATTGAACGAAGGGTTGAAGAACGCCGCTTTTCTGCGTACTAACATCGAGATTATAGAACGCTTTTTCGCTCCTGGCGAGGTTAGCGAAATATGGTTGACTTTCTCTGATCCGCAGATGAAGAAGGCTACCAAACGTCTTACATCTACCTATTTCATGGAACGCTACCGTAAGTTCTTGAAGCCCGATGGCTTGGTACATCTAAAGACAGATAGTAACTTCATGTTTACCTACACCAAGTATATGATAGAGGCTAACCAATTGCCGGTAGAGTTCATTACAGACGACTTGTACCACTCTGGTATGGACGATGACATATTAAGCATTCGTACTTACTACGAGCAGCAATGGCTAGACCGTGGACTCAATATCAAATATATCAAGTTCCGTTTGCCGCAAGAGGGCGAGTTGAAAGAACCCGATGTGGAGATAGAACTCGACGACTATCGAAGCTACAACCGCAGTAAGCGTAGCGGATTGCAGACAAGCAAATAATTCTGAAATTCAATAAACAACCATAACTATGACATTATATCCTAAGTTAATACTCGATGCTCTGGCTACAGTGCGTTATCCTGGCAACGGGAAAAATATAGTAGAAGCCGAGATGGTGGCAGATAACCTCCGTATCGATGGTATGAAAGTCAGCTTTTCTCTTACTTTCGAGAAGCCTACAGATCCATTCATAAAATCGGTGGTTAAGGCAGCCGAAACCGCTATTCATACTTACGTATCGAAAGAAGTAGAGGTTACCATCACTACAGAGAGCCGTCAGGCGGCTCGTCCTGAACCTGGAAAGATGCTTCCGCAGGTTAAGAATGTAATAGCTGTTTCTTCTGGAAAGGGTGGAGTAGGTAAGTCTACCGTAGCGGCTAATCTTGCTGTAGCTTTGTCTAAGCTCGGCTATAAGGTAGGATTGCTCGATGCCGACATCTTCGGTCCGTCGGTTCCTAAGATGTTTCAGGTAGAAGACGCACGTCCGTATGCCGAAACTGTAGAAGGACGCGACTTGATTGTTCCTATAGAGAAGTACGGCATCGAACTGTTGTCTATAGGTTTCTTTGTAGACCCCGACCAAGCTACTCTATGGCGTGGCGGTATGGCAAGCAACGCACTGAAACAGTTGGTAGGCGATGCTAAGTGGGGCGAATTAGATTACTTTATTCTCGATACACCTCCGGGCACAAGCGATATTCACCTTACCTTGCTTCAAACGCTGGCCATTACTGGTGCCGTTATAGTAAGTACTCCGCAAGAAGTAGCTTTGGCAGATGCACGTAAGGGTATAAATATGTACATGAACGATAAGGTGAATGTGCCTATCTTAGGTTTGGTAGAAAACATGGCATGGTTCACTCCTGCAGAATTGCCTAATAACCGTTACTACTTGTTTGGAAAAGAAGGAACAAAACGTTTGGCGGAAGAACTGAATGTACCGTTGTTGGGACAAATTCCTATCGTACAGAGCATCTGCGAGAATGGTGATAACGGAACGCCGGCAGCCCTCGACGATAATAGCATGGTAGGACAGGCGTTTCTTGAACTTGCACGCAACGTGGTTAAGCAGACCGAAAAACGTAACGCCGAAATGGCTCCTACAGAAATTGTGCATACGCATAAATAATATTTCCGCTAAAACATAGCGTAAGGACAAAAAAGAACGTCCCGGTTTTCTATCATGAAATTGAAAACCGGGACGTTTCTGTTTATATATCGTGGTGATTAACCTACATTCTTTACTTTGATAAGATATTCGGCTATCTGTACTGCGTTAAGAGCGGCACCTTTCTTAATCTGGTCGCCTACAATCCAGAATGTTAATCCATTCTCGTCGGTCAAGTCCTTACGGATACGGCCTACGTATACAGGGTCTTTTCCTGCCAGGAATAACGGCATAGGATATTCCTTTTCTGCAGGGTTATCCATCAGCACCAAACCATCGCCTTCGGCAAATGCCTTACGAGCTTCTTCGATAGAAACCGGACGTTCTGTTTCAATCCAGATGCTTTCAGAGTGAGAGCGAAGAGCCGGAACACGTACGCAAGTAGCGCTGACCTTTATGTCTGAGTGCATAATTTTACGGGTCTCGTTAAACATCTTCATCTCTTCCTTGGTGTAACCATTGTCGGTAAACACGTCAATCTGCGGAATCAAGTTGAACGCCAACTGGTAAGCGAATTTCTCTACGGTTACAGGCTCGCCTGCCAATACCTGACGGTACTGTTCGTACAGCTCGTCCATAGCTGCAGCACCAGCTCCGCTGGCAGCCTGATAAGTAGATACGTGTACACGCTTAATGTGAGTAAGGTTTTCTATAGCTTTCAGTGCCACCACCATCTGGATAGTAGTACAGTTAGGGTTGGCAATGATGCCGCGTGGACGAGTCAACGCATCTTCCGGGTTAACTTCGGGCACAACCAAAGGCACATCAGTATCCATACGGAATGCGCTTGAGTTGTCAATCATTACGGCACCATATTTAGTAATAGTCTCTGCGAATTCTTTCGATGTTCCAGCTCCTGCTGAAGTAAATGCAATGTCAACACCTTTGAAGTCATCATTGTGCTGCAGTAATTTCACTTCAATTTCTTTACCGCGGAAAGTGTATTTTCGTCCTGCACTGCGTGAAGAACCAAACAATACCAATTCATCGATGGGGAAGTTTCTCTCATCGAGCACGCGTAAGAACTCCTGTCCTACGGCTCCGCTTGCACCAACAATAGCTACTTTCATTTTTCTAAATTTTCTGTTAAGCTGTTAAGTAATTACATCCTTCTTATCTCGTTTTATCGTTCAATCTTTATGTTTGCGTACAAAATGTAGCGAATGATGAACCATGTGTTTCCGATTGATAAGTTATTGGCTGCAAAAATAAAACATTTTGATGGTATAAAGTCGAAAACACGAAGAATTTTTATATTTTTGTCTTTAATTTGAAATAATGATACACGTTTATGAAAGAAATATTCAATCTTTTTGACCTAAATATTCATTTCCCTATTACAGATCCTACGTGGATATTCTTTTTAGTGCTGGTCATTATCTTGTTCGCTCCTATTGTTTTAGAGCGTCTGCGCATACCTCACATCATAGGTATGATTCTGGCTGGTATCGTAATCGGTGAGCATGGTTTCAATATTTTGGCGCGCGATAGTAGCTTTGAACTCTTTGGTAAAGTAGGCTTATATTACATCATGTTCTTGGCGGGTTTGGAAATGAACATGGAAGACTTCAAGAGCATCCGCTTTAAGGCTACTGTGCTTGGTTTGCTGGCTTTTGTCATTCCGCTGGCCATAGGTATCTGGACCAACGTAAGTCTGCTTGGTTATACCATAACTGCTTCTGTGCTGCTAGCCAGTATGTACGCATCGCACACACTTATAGCTTATCCCATCGTTATACGCTACGGCATTAACCGCCAGCGTTCGGTAAATATTGCAGTTGGAGGTACTGCTGTTACCGATACCCTGACGCTGCTTGTTCTTGCAGTGGTGGGCGGTATGTATAAAGGCGAATACTCAGAAATGTTCTGGGTATGGCTGGCATTGAAGGTAATACTGATAGGCGGATTCATCATGATTACGTTTCCTCGCATAGGTCGCTGGTTTTTCCGCCGTTATAACGATAATGTGGTGCAGTACATCTTCGTGATGGCTATGGTGTTCTTAGGAGCCGGATTGATGGAATTCGTTGGAATGGAAGGCATACTTGGAGCGTTCTTGGCTGGATTGGTATTAAACCGCCTCATCCCTCACGTATCGCCGTTGATGAGCCATTTGGAGTTTGTAGGAAACGCATTGTTCATCCCTTACTTCCTGATAGGAGTGGGTATGCTTATCGACCTGAACGTATTGTTTGGTCATATAGATTCTCTTAAAGTAGCGTCGGTTATGATAGTGGTCGCCTTGGGAGGCAAATGGATAGCCTCGTGGCTCACTCAAAAAATCTATAGAATGCGAGGCATAGAGCGTGCTATGATGTTCGGCTTGAGTAGTGCTCAGGCAGCGGCTACACTGGCAGCGGTGCTGGTGGGATATAATATTATATTACCCGACGGAAGTCGCCTTCTTAACGACGATGTGCTTAACGGTACTATTATGCTTATCTTGGTAACTTGTGTAGTCAGCTCGTTCATTACCGAACATGCAGCCAAGAGGATGGCTATGGACGATGTAGCGGTAAACGATGAGAAGGGACAAGAGAAAGAAAGAATTCTGATATCGCTTGCCAATCCGCATACTTTAGAAGGACTTATGGACCTGTCGCTGATGGTACGCGACGAGAAGAAGCCCGATAATCTTATTGCATTAAGCGTTATTAATGACGATAATGACTCGGTTAGGCAGGAGATGTGTAGTAAGCGTAACTTAGAGCGTGCTGCGCAGATAGCGGCTTCTACCAGTGTGAGGCTACAAACCGTAACTCGTTTCGACCTGAATATTACATCCGGTATATTGCATACAGCCAAGGAGTACGAGGCTACAAGCATCGTTATAGGTCTGCACTATAAAACCAATATTGTCGATTCGTTCTTTGGTAGCCTTACGGAGAACTTGCTTAAGACTACCCACCTTGAGGTAATGGTAGCTCGCTTTGTGATGCCGGTAAATGTACTGCGACGCATAATTGTGGCTGTACCGCCCAAGTCGGAGTTCGAACACGGTTTTACCAAATGGATTACCCACCTATGCAGACTGAGCGGTCAGTTGGGATGCAGGGTTCATTTCTACGCCCATCCGCAGACATTGGGATACATACGCGGCTTTATAGAAAAGCGATTTAAAGATACCCGTACTGCATATTCTGAGTTAGAAGACTGGGACGACCTGCTAATTCTTACCGGACAAGTTAATTACGACCATCTGTTTGTGATAGTAAGCTCGCGCAGAGGCTCCATATCGTATGATTCTTCGTTCGAGAAACTGCCTATGCAGATATCCAAGTACTTCAATAACAACAGCGTAATGCTGATATATCCGGGACAGAAAGACGACCCCAACGAGAATCTTTCGTTTGCAGACCCACGTGGATGGGCAGAATCGCAGTATTACGATAAGGCTGGAAATTGGATTTATAAATGGTTTAAGAAGAACTCTTAAGAGTGTCGGTTTATGATAAAACTAGAGGGAATAACTAAAAGCTTCGGTGCGCTGCAAGTGTTAAAGGGCATCGATTTGAGTATAGGTAAGGCAGAAGTGGTGAGTATAGTAGGACCTAGCGGAGCCGGAAAAACTACTTTACTGCAAATAATGGGTACGCTCGATAAGCCCGATGCAGGGCGTATAGTATTGAACGATACAGAGGTAAATAAGCTGAAGAGTAATCAGATAGCGGCATTCCGCAACAAGGAGATAGGCTTCGTGTTCCAGTTTCATCAACTGTTGCCAGAGTTTACTGCCATTGAGAATGTCATGATTCCGGCACTGATAGGAGGCAAGTCGGCTACGGTAGCACAGAAAGATGCTATGGAGATGCTAGATTTCTTGGGTTTGGCAGATAGAGCCAAGCATAAACCTTCTGAGTTGTCGGGAGGAGAGAAGCAGCGTGTAGCGGTGGCTCGTGCGCTTATCAATCATCCGTCAGTGGTTTTGGCGGATGAGCCTTCGGGTAGCCTCGATACAAAGAATAAAGAGGAACTGCATAAACTTTTCTTCGACTTGCGCGACCGCCTCGGACAGACTTTTGTAATCGTTACCCACGATGAGGGATTGGCGGCACAGACCGACCGTACCATACATATAAAAGATGGGCGCATCATCCTTCCGGAGTCAGAGCCCATCGTATGATTAATGGTTTACTTTGAAACCCTTTTCTTTTTAAGTCGTAAACTGTTAAGCACTACGCTGATGCTGCTGATAGCCATAGCTGCACCCGCTATCATGGGGTTTAGCAGCAATCCGCATACGGGGTACAGTACTCCGGCGGCTACGGGTATGCTTATCACATTATAGATAAATGCCCAGAACAGATTCTGCTTTATGGTTAGCACCGTAGCTTTAGATAGCTGAATGGCATCAGCCGTCTTTCGTAAGTCTGACGATATGATGGTCATTTTAGCCACGTTCATGGCTATATCGCTACCTTTACCCATAGCTATACTCAAGTCCGACTGTGCCAGTGCTGCGCTGTCGTTTATTCCATCGCCTATCATAGCTACAGTTTTACCTTCGGCCTGCAGACGCTTTACAAAATCGGCTTTCTGTGCCGGAAGCACTTCAGCCTGATATTTCTTTATGCCTATAGTCTTAGCTATGGTCGATGCCGTCTGGGTGTTGTCGCCCGTAAGCATATATACTTCTATGCCTTCTGCCTGAAGTTTCTTTATCGCTTCTGCCGAGGTAGGCTTAATCGGGTCGGTTACCGCTATAACCGCCAACGCTTCTTTTTCGTCGGCAAACCATATTACGGTTTTTGCTTCGGTGTTCAGGCGGTCGGCTGTTTTCTGCAGATAATCAGCGACAGATACACCTTGTTCCGTCATCAGGCGGAGGTTGCCCACGTAGTAAGTAACTCCTTCGTATTTAGCCGAAACTCCCATTCCGGTTAGACTCTCAAAGTCCTCTATTACGATGTTATTTCCGTTTATGCGCTGTGCTATGCTCTCTGCCAACGGATGTTCGGAGCGTTTCTCTATGCTGAATAATATGTCTTTCTTAGATGCGCTGTCGCCGTTCCATGCTATATCTGTTACTACCGGCTTTCCTTCGGTAATAGTCCCAGTCTTATCGAGCACCACAGCATCAATGCGTCGTGCTGTTTCAAGGCTTTCGGCATCTTTTATCAAGATTCCGTTTTCGGCACCTTTACCTATTCCCACCATGATAGCGGTAGGAGTAGCAAGTCCTAAAGCACACGGACAAGCTATCACCAGTACTGTAGTAGCAGCCATTATGCCGTGAGTAAAACCATTAGTAGTATCGAATATGCACCATAATACGAATGTTATCAGCGAGATACATAATATGGCAGGAACGAAAACCGATGCTATGCGGTCTGCCAACTTCTGCACCGGAGCTTTGCTGCCTTGTGCCTCTTGTACCAAGCGTATTATTTGAGCCAGCATAGTGTCTGTGCCCACCTTCTCGGCCTTGTAGCGGAAGCTTCCCTTCTGGTTCACCGTGCCGGCAAATACTTCAGCCTTCGTCTCCTTATATATAGGTAGCGGTTCTCCGCTCAGCATACTTTCGTCTACATACGATGCCCCGTCTATCACGCGTCCGTCTACTGCCACATTCTCGCCAGGTTTTATAATCAGCGTGTCGCCTATCTTTATTTTGCTTATCTCTACCTGCTCCGTTCTTCCGTCGGCAGTTTGTAGCGTAACCGTTTTAGGCTGAAGTCCCATCAGCTTTTTAATGGCAGACGATGTGTTTCCTTTGGCACGCTCTTCAAGCAGTCTGCCCACCAGTACAAAGGCTATCACTCCTGCCGAAGCCTCGAAGTATACATGCGGCTCTATACCTCTTTCTATCCAGAACTGTGGGAAGAACAAGTTGAACAGACTGAATACGTAGGCTATAAGTGTACTGTTAGATACCAGCGTATCCATATTAGCCGAACGATGCTTCAGTTGTTTCCATGAGTGAATATGAAAATCGCGTCCAAACCAGAATACTACCGGAGTAGACAGAATCCACATCAGATACTTGGCCATCGTATGCTCCGTAAAGCACATTCCTAAAACTATGAGCGGCAGTGTAAAGCATATAGCTCCTACGGTTTGTTTCTTTAAAGCCTTGTAACGGTCGGCTTGAGCCACTTCTGCTTCTTCAGCCTTCTTTTCTTCATTATCAACTATCACTAAGTCGTACCCGCCTTGCTGCACAGCCTCTTGCATTTGCTGAGGCGAGATAACCTTAGCGTCGTATTCTACCGAAGCCATGCCTGAGGCGAAGTTCACGTTGGCTTCCGTTACCCCCTGCAGTCCGCCCAATATCTTGGCAACTCTGGCAGCACACGCCGTGCATCCCATCTCCAGTACGGGGAAATTCTGTTTAGTAGTTTGTTTCATTATCTTATATTTTCTGTTTTCTCTGTTTTTCTGATGCAAAGATAAGGCAACGCTATTGTCCATGTTTTATACTATTCCGAGAAATTGTTATAACACAAATTTTTTCTACCTTTGCCCATATAAACAATTTGTATTATGAGCCATATTAAATTAGGAAAATATAATCAGTTAGAAGTAGTGAAGGAAGTCGATTTCGGAGTATATCTTGATGGAGATGAAGACGGCGAAATCTTGCTTCCGCAGAGATATGTGCCCGAAGGTACCACTCCGGGCGATATGCTGAATGTCTTTATCTATCTGGATATGGATGAACGACTGGTGGCTACCACGCTTCAGCCTTATGTGCAGGTTGATGAGTTCGCTTGCCTTGAAGTAGCATGGGTAAACCAGTTCGGAGCGTTTCTTAACTGGGGATTGATGAAAGACCTCTTTGTGCCGTTCCGCGAACAGAAGGCTAAGATGCAGAAAGGCGGACGCTACGTGGTGCACGCTCATCTTGACGAAGAAAGTTACCGCATCGTGGCTTCGGCCAAGGTAGAACACTATCTGTCTAAAGAGATGCCTCAGTATCAGAAGGGCGATGAAGTAGATGTAATGGTATGGCAGAAGACTGATTTGGGATATAAGGTTATAGTAGAGAACGCATTCAGCGGTATGCTGTATCGCAACGAGGTGTTCCGCCAGATAGCTCCGGGCGATCATTTGCAGGCATACGTAAAGTTGGTGCGCGAAGATGGTAAAATAGACCTTGAGCTTCAGAAGGAAGGTGCAAAGAAGGTAGACGACTTCTCTGAGCGACTGCTGCAGTTCATTAAAGACAACGGCGGAGTTACCACTATCAACGATAAGTCGGAAGCCGATTTGATATACGACACGTTTGGTGTAAGTAAGAAAACCTTCAAGAAGGCGGTGGGCGACCTCTATAAGAAACGCCTTGTAATGCTCGAAGAAGGCAAGATACGGTTGGCTTGATGCTTTTCCCTATCATAAATAGGCTTTTCCCTATTTACTATTGGGAACATTCTGTTGTAGGAGGATTTTTATCCTCCTATTTTTGTATCAAAGAAATTAAAACGATACAAGAAACTAAAAACAATACGATTATGAAGGCAAGAAAGCAACTTTTACTGATGGTGATAGCTCTAATAAGCATGGCGATGCCGGCTTCGGCTATCGGGTTAGAGGATATACGCATCAATGCCCGTTTCCTTACCGACCGTATGGCGTTCGAACTAAACTTGAATACTAATCAATATAATGATTTGTATGAGGTTAACTACGATTTCTTCAACAGTGTAGATCCTTATCTGGCAGCAGTGGCACGCGAAGAGGCTTATGCGCTCGACCGCTATTACCGTTACCTTGACGAACGTAATGACGACCTTAGATGGATTCTGTCGAATGCCGAATACACTCGTTTTATGGCACTCGATTATTTCTTCCGTCCGTTTTACGCTTTAGATAACTTGTGCTATCTGCGTATTTACCAGCGTTACCCAGATAGAAGTTATTTCTATTACCATCGCCCAGTACATTATCTAACCTATTGTGGCGGTCATGGCAGAGGTCACTGGCATGGCGCTAGTTACTATAAACGTCATTATAAAAAACGTTATCGCCACCCGGTGTATAGAGGCGATTACCAATGCTGTCACGAGTACAGAAAACATGATTTCGGTCCGCGTCCTGGAGGTCCGCATCGTCCGTCAGTTGGTTCTGGTTATCACTTTACACCTGTAGTCAATTCTCGTCCCGAAATGAGTCGTCCGGGTAATGGTCGTCATGATCGCCCAAACTTTGACCGCCCAGGTAATAATCGTCATGACCGTCCTAAATATGATCGTCCGGGTAGCAGCATGCGTCCTGAAATGGGTCGCCCCGGAAATAGCAGAAACGACCGTCCTAATTGGGGCCGTCCTAATAAAGAAAACTCTCGTCCAGAGATGAGTCGTCCGGGAAATAACCGTAATGACCGACCGAATTTCGGCCGTCATGACAATAAGCGCAACGACCGTCCGGGCAGTAGCATGCGCCCCGGCAACAATCGCAATGATAGACCCGAAATGAGTCGCCCGGGAAACAGCCGCAATGACCGCCCTAACTTTAGTCGCCCAGATAATAAGCGTAACGACCGTCCGGGTAGCAGCATCCGTCCGGACAGAGGCAATAGCCGTTCTTCGGGTGGTGAACAGAGAGGCAGATCGTCTGTACGACGTGGAAATCCTGACGGTCAGCGCAATGGCGGTGCACCAAGTTTTCAGCGTGCATTGTAATTCTTAACAAAACATTCAATAATGCTTAAGTCTATTTGCATTATCTTTGAAGAAGATAAGCTGCATCTCAGCATAATATTCAAGCAAGCTTGATATTCTGCATTCTATTTGCATTATCTTTGCAGCAGATATCAATCTGCTAAATATATGAAACTAAGATACATTAGACGGATTATATACGGATTGGTCTCGTTCCTCATTATAGTAGGAGCGGGACTATTCCTTTTTCGTAATGTTCTGCTACGTTCTGTAGCTGCCGATAAGATAGCATCTCTTTCTAGTCGGTACAATATGCACATCGCATACTCCAACTTGTCTATGTCGTCTATAGGCAATATCCGCCTTGACGGACTTACCGTAGTGCCTCACGATAAAGACACGTTGCTTACGCTGAAGCGTATAGAAGTCAGCCTCGACTTGCTTCCGCTGCTAGGCGGAAACATATCTGTAGGCAATGTAGATGTAGACGGAATGCGCCTTACTTTCATAAAGCAGAAAGGATGTTCAAATTACGAATTCCTGTTTCGCAAGACAGCCGATACCGATGAGGCTCAGTCACGTATTTCAGAATCCATGCAAGAGCAAAGCCTAGACTATGCGGCACGCGTAAAGAAGTCGCTGGCATTGCTGTTCCGCTTATTGCCAGAGGATGCCCATCTGCAAAACCTCACCGTGATAGGTCAGCGCGATACCTTGCAAACACGCTTCTTCTTGCCCGATATGGTTATCAGCGATAACAGTTTCGATGCTGTTATTCATGTATCCGAGGGCGATTTAAGCAACGACTGGTCGGTAAGCGGAAAGATAGATTGTGGCGAGAAACAGCTGGATGTACGCATGGCATCAGCTCACGATGGACGACGCATAGTAATTCCGTACATCCGTCCTCATTACAACGCGTTTGTAGGATTCGATACCATATGTTTCAGCCTGAATCAGAAGCCCGAACCAGACGGAGTGCAGACATTGACTGGCGATGCTATGGTGAAAGGCGTGAAGGTATTCCATACGGCATTGTCGCCCGATACCATCGACCTTAATCAAGGCGAGCTAGATTATACTCTGCATGTGCGTAAAGATGGCATAGAGCTTGATAGCCTGTCGTGCCTTACCTTTAATCAGCTTAAATTTCATCCGTATCTGTCGGCACAGAATTCTGGTAAATGGCGTTTCATCGCCTACGTGCACTGTCCTCCTTTCCCGGCACAACGATTGTTCGCTTCATTGCCATCTGGCTTGTTTCGCCATCTGCAAGGCATAGAAGCCGATGGCGAGTTGAGTTACGACTTCATTCTTGATGCCGATTTCAATCAGTTGGACAGCCTTAAGTTCTCGTCCGATTTACGCGGACACCACTTCCGTTTGAGCAGTTTAGGCACTAGCGACCTTACCCGCATGAACGATGAGTTTGAATACACCGCCTACGATGGTGACCGCCCCGTGCGTACCTTTATGATAGGTCCGTCAAACCCGTCCTTCCGTCCCCTCGACCGTATCTCGCCATTGCTTCAGATGGCAGTGATGCAGTCTGAAGACGGCAGTTTCTTCTATCACCAAGGCTTCTATCCAGGAGCTATACAAGAAGCCTTGGCATACGACCTTCAGGTGGGACGTTTTGCACGTGGAGGAAGCAGCATTACAATGCAGCTGGTAAAGAACGTGTTCCTAAACAAGCATAAAAACATAGCCCGAAAGCTGGAGGAAGCACTGATAGTGTGGCTGATAGAAAATCAGCACCTTACATCGAAAGAGCGAATGTACGAGGTGTACCTCAATATAGCCGAATGGGGACCGATGGTATATGGTGCAGCCGAAGCGTCGCACTTTTACTTCAAGAAAGAACCGTCCGAGCTGACAGCGCAAGAAGCCATCTTTATGGCATCGGTAATACCAAGACCCAAGCATTTCTATTGGTCGTTTAACGCTGACGGCACCCTGCGCGACAATCAGGAAGGCTACTTCCGTATCCTTGCCCGTCGCTTGGCAGCAAAAGGCATGATGACAGAAGAACAAGCCGAATCTTTTGTTCCTAACGTGGAAATCACTGGTCCCGCATACGATTTGATTATCAGAAAAGACAGCCTGACCGTTCAGCCGACAGATAGTTTGACAATAGTAGAATAGAGATATTCTATAAGTGAAATTCGCATACAAAAAAACTTTTGCCCAACCCACGGAAAAACAATGCGATGGTTCAAGTTGCATATCGCATTGTTTTAGTTTAACCATCGCAATGTTTCAAATCAACTATCGCGATGGTTTTTACCCCTCTAAGAATGCGCTGTAGCCCCAATAAAAATGTTCTCAAAAAATCAGAAAAAACGTTTGGTTTTAAAATGAATTCCTTACCTTTACAAATGAGACCTAATATCTGATATTGAAAACATTAAGTTATATAAATACAATGGGCGATTTACGATACAACAACGTTACTATTCTTTGGCTTTTTATTATATGCCTACTGATAGCTTCGTGCGGACGAAAACCGGTAAAGCTATCGCAAGCCGAGCGCAAGGCTTTAGAATCTGCCATTTCATCAAAACGTAATATTGATACACTCATAGTGCTGCAAAAGCGAATGGAGAAAGAAGGGAATATACTGGGTAGCGTCATAGCTTATAAAGAGATGGGTAAGCTGATGCGTAACGATAGCCAGTTTGACGATGCGCTGCGTTGGCATAGCGAGGGGCTGAAGCAAGCGGAAGCCATAGGCGACACGCTGGAGACGGTGCAGGCACTGAACAATATAGGTACCGACTACCGGCGCATGGGAGTGCTGGATGTGGCGCAAGACTATCACTACCGCGCCTACGCAATATGTATGGAAAGCACTGATACATCGTTTACGGCTAGAAAAAACAAAGTAGTATCGCTAAACGGACTGGGAAATATCTACCTTACCTTACGAAACTATGCACGTGCCGATAGTGCCTTTAGAATGGCGTTGGCGGGCGAACGACTACTGAAAAGCGATGTAGGGCAGGCCATTAACTACGCTAACTTAGGCTCTATATACCGTTCTCGCGGCTTGTCGGACTCGGCATGGGTGTACTTCCGTAAGTCGATGGAGTTTAATCAACGCGCCAAAAATACGCTCGGAATTTCACTTTGTCATACCTATTTGGGGGCTATGTACGAGCAAGAACATCGCTATGATAAGGCTATGGAAGAATACGAGGCTGCCTATAAACTGATGGAGGCTTCGGACGACGAGTGGCATGCGCTTAACATGCTTATCGCCTTGGCGGGAGTTAATCTGGCGATAAACCAAGACAACAAGGCACTGCAGTTTCTGGATATGGCAAAACAGATAGCGGATGAAATAAAATCGAACGAGCATCTTGAAGAAATCTACACCTTATATTATAACTACTATAAGCGCAAGGGCGATTGTAAAATGGCACTGGCGCAGCACGAAAAGGCTACTGCCATGCGAGATAGTGTGATAGATATAGAGAAGATGAACCGCATTCAGAATGCCGGACTTACCATAGAACGTACTAATCAGGCCAGATTGATGAACGAGGCGCATCTTGTACTTGAAAGCGAACGCTCGGCTCGTTTTTTCAGCAGTATAGTATTCAGCGTCGTTGTGGTTATACTTATAGGTGCACTTATTACCTTCTTCTATATACAGCGCATACATAGACGCAGTCATCAGAACCTTAAGCGTATAGCCAAGATGCGTGAGGCGTTCTTTACCAATATCACTCACGAGTTTAGAACCCCTCTCACCGTGATTTTAGGATTGAGTCAGGATATGCAGAAGGATAGTCGTGACGAGGTGAAGGAGCGTGCCAAGACTATAGAACGACAGGGCAGGGGACTGCTTACGCTTATCAATCAGTTGCTCGATATCGCGAATATGCCCGTAAAAAGAATATCGACCTGCAGTTGTATATAAAAGAACCCATAACGATGGACTTTGTGCCCGACTATGTAAGCAAGGTATTCAATAATCTTATATCGAACGCCCTGAAGTTTACGCCCGATTATGGTAAGATAAACGTAACGATGTGGCATGCCGATAATATCATGCATGTAGAGGTAAGCGATACTGGAGAGGGTATGGACGAGGAGACTGCAGCCAATGTATTCAAGCCATTCTTTCAAGGCGAAACAGAATCGAAGGGCATAGGTACGGGTGTAGGTCTGGCATTGGTAAAGCAGATAATAGACCTGGTAGAAGGCAAGATAAGCGTAGAGAGTCAGGTAGGTAAAGGAACTACTTTCTACATAGAAATACCTATGAAAAACGAGTGCCAGAACAAGTGGGGCGAGGCTGTGGTAGACAATGCGCCTATTCTGCCCGAAGAAGTCAAGGCACCTGTAGATAGCGACGGACCGGTAAATCAATGCATGGTGTTAGTAATAGAAGACAACCGTGACATTGCTTCGTACATAGGTGGTCTGCTGTCCGACCACTACTCTGTGGCATACGCTGCCAATGGCGAGGAAGGACTGCAAAGAGCCATCGACCTTGTGCCCGACCTGATTATCACCGACCTTATGATGCCCGGCATGGACGGCTTGGAATTATGTCGCCGTGTTAGAGCCGACGAGGTAGTAAATCATATCCCCATTATCGTGGTAACGGCAAAGGTTTCTGAACAAGAGCGTGTAGAAGGTATTGAGGCGGGAGCCGATGCTTATCTGTCTAAGCCATTTAATGTAGACGAGCTTCGCACACGTGTAGAGCGTCTTCTCGACCGTCAGCGTGCGCTTCGCGATAAGTTCGGTAAAGAAGGCATCAGTGCCGATGCCGATAATAAAAATGAAGAGGAAGTACAGCTCACCGATGCCGAGCGTCGTTTCCTTGCCAAGACCGTAGACAATATCTACGTATTGCTGGAAAAGCAAGAACTCAATGTAAACACTCTGTCCGAGCGTTTATGCATGAGCTCTCGTCAGTTTCATCGCAAGATAGTAGCCCTTACCGGTTGTTCGCCAGCCTCGTTCATGCTGAAAATAAAGATGAAGCGTGCGCGTAATCTGCTAGAGACAGCTCCAAAGCTAAGCATAGACGAAATATCACTTCTCTGCGGCTTTGAGCATACCTCTAGCTTCTACCACGCTTTCCGTAAAATGTATGGCATAACACCGAAAGATGTGCGTAGAGGGGTGGAGTAAAAAGTTCGGCTCATTAGCGTAATAGAATAAGATATTATTGTGGTTGCATTGTCTTGATATCAGTTGAATTTAGTAAATTTGCAAATAAAGCAACCAGATATGAACTTCAACAACGTAGATTTTGTAACATACTGCATCGGTAATCTTTCGCGTCGCCTTGGTTTATCGGCTGGAGAGGTGTATCGCAGGCTCAAGAAATCTGGAATCCTGACCGAATACATAGTGCCAAGCTATGACGTGCTTCATACTTTTGGAAAAGAGTACCTGATGGAAGACCTCATAGATTATATGAGGGAGAAAGGGGTGTTGGCATAATGAAAGTATATCATACATCACCAGTAATTGTAGAGAATCCTGATATAGCACATAGTCGTGACTTCCTGGATTTTGGCTCAGGGTTTTATGTTACCACCATGCTTAATCAAGCCCAAAAGTATGGTGACCGATTTATTCGTCGTGGTAAAGACGCCATTCTTAATATCTATGAGTTGGCAGACGACATCACTGCGTGGAAAGTTATTGAGTTTAAACATTACGATGAAGCATGGCTTGATTTTGTGACTGAATGCCGTGCCGGTAGAACCGTTGGCGACTATGATGTTGTAATAGGTGGTATTGCCAACGACAAGGTTTTCCGTACAGTAGACCTATATTATGCTGGAGAGATAAACAAGGAAGAGTGCCTTCGTCGCTTAATTTTTGAGGAACCCAATAATCAGATTTGCATTCGTACACAAAGAGTGCTTGATGAATGTTTAACCTATAAAAGTTCTCAACGCTTATGAATACCAATCACGATGAAGCTTTCCATGCCATATTGGAAGCAAAATATGCTCGCATCATTAATGAAATAAGCAATATGTATTCTGTGAGCCTTGAAGAAGCGATGGATATATTCTATAACTCGCCTCTTCTGCCTCTTCTTGAAGATGGTGTCGCCGACCTTCATTGCCGAAGTGATAAATATCTTGCCGAAGAGATTTGGATGGAGCATAATAATGAAAAATAAGTCACGGCTATCAATAAACTAATGTCTATTATAACCGTGACTTGTTGTTTTGTTGTAAGCGAATAACTTACTCCTTCTCTACGGTAGCTCTGCTTTGCAGTACGCGCGATTTTGGCGGAACATCGGTAGTCTGCCAGATGTTACCACCTATCACGCTGTCATGCCCGATGCGGACGCGTCCTAAGATAGACGAGTTGGAATACACTACCACGCCATCTTCTAGAATAGGGTGGCGTGGTTCATTAATGACATTTCCATTTGCATCGAACTTGATGCTTTTGGCTCCTAATGTTACGCCCTGATAAATACGGACGTGATTTCCTATGATACAAGTCTCTCCAATCACCACTCCAGTACCATGGTCGATGCTGAAATAATCTCCGATTTGTGCTCCCGGATGAATGTCGATACCCGTAATGGAATGCGCAGCTTCCATGATGAGGCGGGGCAGGATAGGTACTTCCAGAAGTAACAACTCGTGCGCCAACCGATAGTGAATCATTGCCACCAGCGACGGGTAACAGAGTATAACCTCTTCGCGGCTCTTGGCGGCAGGGTCGCTGTCGAACATGGCCTGAACGTCAGTTCCCAGTCGGCGTCGTAGCTCGGGCAGGCGAGTCAGTATCTTCTGTGCAACCTGTGTACCCAGAGCATCTGCCTCCTCGATGCTATATTGCAGCATCTTGTAGATGCGTGCCGTCTGAATGGCTATCGCTACGTTAAGCTGCGCTAGAGTCTCGCATACAGGCTCAGTATCGAAATATCCGTTGAACACTACAGAGCGGAACAAACGTACCATGTCTTCCAGCTCTTTTGGGTCTATTTTAGATGTGCCCACAGTCGGTATGTGACTGTCGGGCACGGTAAGTTGTGAAGCGATGTCTTGGATTGATAAAATCATAAATTGATGTTAGTTTTATATTCGTCGTAATCGTAGAGCACGGTCGACAGGTAACGCTCGCCTGTATCGGGCAGCAATACCACGATAGTTTTTCCGCGCATCTCCTCGCGTTTGGCTAGCTGAAGCGCCGCAAATGTAGCCGCTCCTGATGAGATACCTACCAGCAGCCCTTCTTGTGTAGCAAGCAGACGTGCGGTTCCTATGGCTTCGTCATTGCTTACGGTTATTACCTCGTCTACTACAGATGCGTTGTAATTCTTGGGCACGAAACCGGCTCCGATACCTTGAATCTTATGTGGTCCGGCATGTCCGGCAGATAACATAGGCGAGTCGGCAGGTTCTACGGCTACTACCTTTATTGCCGGGTTATGCTCTTTCAGCTTGCGTCCGGTACCGCTTACGGTGCCGCCAGTGCCTACTCCTGCCACAAAAGCGTCTACCTTTCCGTCGGTATCTACCCATATTTCTTCGCCTGTAGTCAGATAATGTTTTTCGGGGTTTGCAGGATTATCGAACTGACCCAATGTAACTGCATTAGGCAACTCAGAGCGCAACTCTTCTGCTTTGGCTATAGCACCTTTCATGCCTGCGGCACCCGGTGTAAGTTCCACGCGTGCTCCATAAGCCGCTACCAAGCGTCGGCGCTCTATGCTCATTGTTTCGGGCATGGTAAGTATCAGTTTATATCCTTTCAGGGCGGCTACCAGTGCTAATCCTACGCCTGTATTTCCGCTTGTTGGCTCTACTATTGTTGCTCCCGGTTTCAAGATGCCGTCTCGTTCTGCCTGTTCTACCATAGCCAGTGCCACGCGGTCTTTTACGCTTCCAGCGGGGTTAAAAGCCTCTACTTTAACTAATACCCGTGCTAAGGCACCTGCTTCTTTGGTTAGTTTGTGTAGTTCTACCAATGGAGTCTTTCCAATCAGCTCGATTGCTGAATTCGCTACTTTTTCCATAATAACTTGTGTTTAATTGATTAATAGTTTAGTATTGTAGCACACCGTCATTTTATTATTGATTACGATGTACGGATTTGTTATATCTATATTGTATTTTGTTGTCTAAATGTTACCTGTTTTGGCAAAAATAGATAAAATTATTATAAAACAAGTCTGAAAGGCGTTTTATTTAAAAAAAACGACCGACAATGCACTTTTGGCGTTGCCGGTCGCAGTATATATGTCACACTGAAAGAATGACATCTGGTCTGAGTACTCAGATTAATTATTTATTTTTCCAGAGCTTAGTCATATCTTCAAGCGTCTTACCCTTAGTTTCGGGTACCATGCGCCATACAAACACGGCTGCTATTACGCATATGGTGCCGTAAAGAGCGTAGGCAAATGTATGTCCGAATCCGTCGCCCGGTGTAAGTTCCATATTGTACATGGGCACAAACGTAGAGCTTACCACAAAGTTGAATATCCATTGAAACGCCACGGCGATGGCTACAGCAGCCCCGCGGATAGTGTTAGGGAATATCTCGGCTATAAGCACCCAGCAGATGGGTCCCCATGAGAACATGAACGAAGCCGAATAAATCATGATGCTCACCACCTGAAGCATAGGTGGCAAACCGAAGGCATTGCAAGTGGCAAAGCTCAACGCTCCAAGCGCCATGCCGAGCGATCCGGTGATGAGCAACGGCTTACGGCCTAATTTCTCTACGGTGAACACTGCAACGAGGGTGAATGTGATGTTTATTACACCCATCAGCACAGTTTGCTGCATTGAGTCGCCTGCACCCACCGAAGCGAAGATGCGCGGAGCGTAATACAATACGGCGTTGATTCCCACTATCTGTTGGAATACAGAGAGCATTATTCCGATGAATATTACCAGCCATCCGTAGGTGAAGAGGCGTTCGGTCTTTACCTCTACGGTGCTTTTAATCTCGTTCAGAATCTCGCGGGCTGTATCGTATCCGTTTATTTTACTCAGTACGAGCAGAGCCTTTTCGTCTTTGTTGATAGATGCCAGATAACGCGGAGTCTCGGGCACAAGCAAGATGAGAACGGTGAACAAGCCTGCAGGAATAGCCTCGCTTACGAACATCAAACGCCAACCGGTAGCGATAGTCCATGCAGCAAAGTCGGGATTATGGTCTTTGGCGTACTGCACGATGAGGTAGCTCACGAAGTATACTACAAGCTGACCGAAGATGATGGCGAACTGGTTCCACGATACAAGCTTACCGCGCATATTGCTGGGAGCAACTTCGGCTATATACATAGGGCAGATGGCAGAGGCTAAACCTACGCCAACGCCGCCAAGCACACGGTAGAAGTTGAACGCCCACAGCAGCGATATGCTGGATTCGCCGTACGGATAGAACAAGAACTCAGGATTATAAGAGCCTAAAGCCGAGAGGAAAAACATCACTCCGGCAGCGGCCAAGGCCCGCTTGCGGCCGAGCCTGTTGGCAAACAGACCCGACAGCGCGCTACCTATGATACATCCTATAAGGGCACTCGAAGATGTGATGCCATGAAGCGTGTCGGTATATGCAAAGTCACCAGCGTTCTGAAAGAACTGCTGCAACCCGCTTTCGGCACCCGAGATGACGGCTGTGTCATAACCGAACAGCAGACCGCCAATTACAGCCACCAGCACTATCGAGAAAAGATATAACTTGCTTCCTTTTTCCGGATAATTCATAATTGCATGTGTTTTTTATAGTTTTGATTGCAATTGTAGGGTTATCCTCCTGATTAGCAATACATGGCTACGATAGCTTCGTACAGTTCCTGCTTACCGCTGGTAAGTTTTGGCTCGCCAACTTTCTTACCGTATTCGTATGCTTCTTCGAGTGTCATTTCGCCGTTTTCGAACTTCTTGCCAAGACCTTCGTCGAAAGATGCGTAACGATCGGCAAGCATCTTCTTGTAAGGAGATTCTTCGAGCAACTTAGCAGCGTTTTCAAGAGCGCGAGCCATAGCATCCATACCGCTTACGTGAGCAATGATGATGTCTTCCAAGTCGGTAGAGTTACGACGAGTCTTAGCGTCGAAGTTAGTACCGCCTGTACCCAAGCCACCGTTACGGATAATTTGCATCCAAGCCTGAACGAGCTCGAACTGGTCGATAGGGAATTGGTCGGTATCCCATCCGTTCTGCATATCACCACGGTTAGCGTCGATAGAACCCAGCATGCCGTTATCTACAGCTACAGCCAATTCGTGTTCGAATGTGTGACCAGCCAATGTAGCGTGGTTTACTTCGATATTAACCTTGAAGTCCTTGTCAAGGCCGTGTGTCTTAAGGAATCCTACTACAGTTTCTGTATCAACATCGTACTGATGCTTTGTTGGTTCCATCGGTTTCGGTTCAATCAAGAATGTACCCTTGAAGCCTTTAGCGCGAGCGTAGTCGCGAGCCATACGAAGCATAGTAGCCATATGTTCTTTTTCACGCTTCTGGTCAGTGTTGAGCAAGCTCATGTAACCTTCGCGACCGCCCCAGAATACATAATTTTCTGCACCAAGTTCGATACCAGCATCGATAGCGTTCTTAATCTGTACGATAGCGCGAGCTACAACATCGAAGTCGGGGTTAGTAGAAGCACCGTTCATATAGCGTTTGTTGCCGAATACGTTGGCAGTAGACCAAAGCAGCTTGATGCCTGTTTCCTGCATCTTTTCTTTCAGGTAAGCTACGATAGCTTTCAGGTTAGCTTCGTATTCTTCTATAGAGTTGCCTTCAGAAATAAGGTCTACATCGTGGAAGCAGAAGTAAGGGAAGCCAAGTTTAGTCATGATTTCGAAGCCTGCGTCAGCTTTCTGCTTAGCGATGGTAAGAGCGTCGGCACCTTCGCTCCAAGGGAAAGTCTTAGTACCGCTACCGAACTGGTCGGCACCGTCGGCACAGAGTGTATGCCACCAGCACATGGCGAAGCGCAACCATTCTTTCATAGGCTTGCCCATGATTACTTTTTCAGCGTCATAATAGTGGAATGCCAATGGATTCTTTGAATCTTTACCTTCGAATTTAATCTTTCCAATTTCTGGGAAATACTCTTTTGTTGCCATAGTTAAATTTGATTTTATATGTCGGTGTGTTTTATCGGTAGAACACACCGACAGGGTTAACGTTTTAGTTGTTTATTGTTTATTTGTCCTTATATATAATAAGGTGCATATTATTTCATTTGTTTTTCTAGCTGTTCTTTCCAGCGAGCGTAAGCTTCGGCATAAGCGTTGGTTTGAGCTTCGTCGGGATGTATCTCTGCTAACTTCTCAAGTGTGGCGAAAGCTTCGTTATGATCGTGGTAGATGCCGGCACCAATACCTGCTCCCTTAGCCGCTCCTACAGAACCGTCTGTATCGAACAACTCGATGGTAGCTCCTGTAACCCCAGCCAGTGTCTGACGGAATATCGGGCTTAAGAACATATTGGCGTTTCCGGCATGTATCTTCTTAACGTTCATTCCCATCTGTTCCATAACCTCGATGCCGTATTTAAATGAGAACACGATGCCTTCTTGTGCGGCGCGAATCACATTGTTGATAGTGTGGTTATTAAAGTTGATGCCGTGGATAGAACATCCTATCTCTCTGTTTTCTAGTACGCGCTCGGCTCCGTTACCAAAGGGGAGGATGCTTATACCGTTGCTACCTATAGGCGACTGAGCTGCCATGTCGTTCATCTGGCTATACGAGATACCGCTTTCTATGAAGTTTCGTTTTATCCATGAGTTGAGGATACCTGTACCGTTTATGCATAGCAGTACTCCAGTGCGAGGCTGTTCAGCACTATGATTTACGTGTGCAAATGTATTTACGCGTGATAACGGGTCGTAATCTACTGTACCGTTTACTCCATACACCACTCCAGATGTACCTGCGGTAGAAGCAATTTCGCCCGGATTAAACACGTTGAGCGAAAGGGCATTGTTGGGCTGGTCTCCGGCACGGTAGGTGATAGGTGTACCTTCTTTCAGACCAAGTTCGGCAGCGGCCTTTGCCGATACTCGTCCCTGCTCGGCGAATGTAGGCTTTACGTCGGCTATCAGTGATGAGTCTATTCCGTAATAATCGAGCACGAAGTTGGCGAGGCGGTTCTCCTTGAAATCCCACATGATGCCTTCAGACAGACCTGATGCCGTGGTGCATATTTCTCCGCTAAGACGCATGGCGATATAATCACCGGGAAGCATTATTTTATGAATGCGGCTATATGTTTCAGGCTCATTCTCTTTAACCCAAGCCAACTTCATGGCTGTGAAGTTGCCCGGCGAGTTGAGTAGATGCTGCAAACAGCGTTCTTCGCCTAAAGCGTGAAAAGCCTTTTCGCCGTAAGGAACAGCACGAGAGTCGCACCAAATGATAGAGTCGCGTACGGGTACTTGGTTTTTATCTACGCAAACCAATCCGTGCATCTGATATGAGATACCTATCGCCTTGATGTCGGCGGCATCAGCTTTCGAAGCATTCAGCACGTCGGCGGTAGCGAGTTTCAGATACTTCCACCAATTATTGGGGTTTTGTTCCGCCCATCCCGGCTTTACAGCAGTGATAGGGGCTTCGGTTTTAGGGTAGAATGTAGTGCCTATACATTTGCCTGTTTCGGCGTCAATAAGGCTGGCTTTTACTGAAGAGCTGCCTATGTCGTAACCTAATAGATACATAATAGTAGATTTATGTTTTGTTGTTTGATTTTTATTGGTTAAAAGATGAATCTATACGCTCTATTCGAGTCCTAATTTCCGCAAGCGGTTGTACTCTACTTTGTCGAGGCGGTAGAAGCGGGCGGCTCGGTGTGCCACGTTCTTCTCGTATTCTTCTAGCGGAGTTACGTATTTCATCTGCTTAAGCTTCTTCTGGAAGTTTCGCACGTCGAATGTCTTTCCGTAAATACGCTCGAACAATGTGCGTAACTGCAGTGCCGTAAATTTGTGCGGCAACAGATGAAACATATATATAGGGTCGTTAGTCACCATCTGGCGGATGTGAATCAACGCTTCGCCTACAATTCTATTATGGTCGAACGCCAAGTCGGGAAGCGATACAACCGGCTCCCAGCACAACTCGTTGCCATCTACCTTGAACGATGATGCGTTGGCTGGTATTTTGACTAACGCAATATAGGCAATGGTAACGATGCGTTCTACTTTTATATTGGCAGTGTTTTCCAGCCATTTTATATCACGCTCTTTGTCGGTACGGTTTCTAGAGCCGTATGCCTTAAACTGCACGGTCGACATGCGTTTAATTCCTGCTTGTTCGGTGAGCACGCGGTTAGCGGCATCATCCAAATTCTCGTCTTGATATATAAGGTCGCCCGGCAACTTCATATCCTGCGTTTCAGTATCGCCTTCTTTAAAGGTACGTTTCAGAAGCAGTACTTTCAATTGCTCGCCGTCGAAACCTACTATCACGCAGTCTACAGAAATATGGTGATTGGCCAGTGGGGTGTCTTGCTTATGGTTCATCTTTAAGGTTTGTGTGTTTAAGATTATTGCAAATATAGGTTTTTAAGCTTAAAAGCAAACAAAATCCTAATTAAATTTTTATTTTTAAATAGCTGTTATTCAACATGTTTTATTATTGTTTTGAATACAGTAACATTGCTTATTGTATATTATACATTATTCTATGTGAATGTATCGAGTGTGTTATCGATAACGGAAAAAGTTGTATTAAAGGGTGTACAGTGCGTTATGAAGCGATTTTTACAGTCTTTTTGTTTTGTAGGCTTATTGTATAAAATATGTATTGGTTTTTCGTAAGATTCCTTTCTTTATTTTTATGGATGCGCCTTTAGATTTTTATGCGTGATTATGATTTTTCATCATGATGTTATGATTATTTCCGTGCAGACAGACAAGATGGCCATTTTGTTTTTGAAACAGCTTATTATTACTTTTTTGAAATATATGGTTAGCAAAACTGCATTAATTTTTCTGGTAAAAAGATGTGTCGGTCTATTTTGTGGTGTTTACATTTTATTGTTAAAATGAGTGGATTATTGCATGTTTTGTATGTTTTGTATGCTGGTTTTTGGGATTACATCTTTCTATATGGATGTATTTTTATAACAAAATGTAAGCTGTGGATTAATAAAATATGTTATAAAGCATATGGATTTTCTTATTGCTACCTATTGGATTTTGAAAATATATATTATATGTTTGTGGTATAACCTTTGGTCCTATAGACAATTTCTATAGAGTAACCTAATTTTAACCTTTAAATTACAACCTTTAAATATTATATAAAGACATGAAGAACAATAGTCCTTAGTAGTAGATATTTTTTTTGTATTAGAAAAGCATTTTGTGAAGAATAAAAACCATCTATTTAATAACTATTATGCGAACAGAAAAACACAATTCATTCGGGCGTATAAAAGCAACATTGATGCTAGCATCTGCATTTTCTGTAGCGGGTGCGTCAAACGCTTATTCAACAATTCCTGAAATGTCTATGGGCGAGTCAACAAACATTCATGCCGTAGACCAAAAAAACATTAAGATTAAAGGTATCATTGTAGACGGTAGTGGTACACCTATCATTGGTGCCAATGTCATTATCGAAGGTACATCGGTAGGTTCTATCACTGGCATGGACGGTGATTTCGAAATTGCCGACGCTCCAAGAAGCGGTACTCTTATCGTTTCTTATATCGGTTATATCACTCAGAGAGTGAAAATTAACCAGAAGATGCCTCTGCGCATCACACTCGAAGAAGATCAGCAGACACTGAACGAAGTTGTCGTTGTAGGTTACGGTACTATGAAGAAGAGCGATATTACCGGTGCTATTTCTTCTGTCGATGAAAAGAAATTGTCTCGCCAGCCGGTGTCTAACGTAGCTTCTGCATTGCAGGGCTTGGCAGCCGGTGTTTCGGTAACATCTAACTCTGGTTCTCCTGGTTCTTCTTCTACTATCCGCGTGCGTGGTGTGGGTACTGTGAACGATGCAGACCCCTTGTATGTAGTAGACGGTATGCCTGTTACCGATATAGGTTATCTTAGCTCATCTGATATCAAGTCAATGGAAATCTTGAAAGACGCATCGGCTTCGGCTATCTACGGTTCTCGTGGTGCCAACGGTGTAATCTTGATTACCACAAAGAAGGGTAACGTAGGTAAGCCGGTTGTTACTTTCGACGGATATTGGGGTTCAAGCTCTATCTTGAACAACTTGGATTTGATGTCGGGTTCTGAATGGTACGACTTGCAGACAGAAATTAATAAGGTTAGACCTGCCAACAGCCGTATCGACTTGAGCTTGGTAGACCGTAACACCAATACTAACTGGATTAAAGAAATCTCGCGCAACGCTTTCATGCAGAACTACAGCGTAGGTATCAGTGCAGGACGTGCGGACGACTATAAATATAATGTAGGCTTCAGCTACCTCAAGCAGGATGGTACTATTAAGAAGACCAATTATGAACGTATCAACTTGCGTCAGAGTTCTGAAAAGACAGTTATCAAAGATCACTTGGTAGTAGGTACTAACTTGTCTATTTCTAAATCGAATACTTCTGGTATCAACGAATATACAACTTCTGGTATGTACGATGCCGACTATGGAGTCATGAGTAACGCCATCCGTGTAGAACCGGTAGTGCCGGCTATGAAAGCTGATGGCTCTTATGGAGCATCTCCGTATATCGACTATAACAACCCGTTGGCAGACATCATGTATCCTGAACAGATTGCCAAGAAGTTGGCTGTTATCGGTAATGTATACGGTGAATTAGAAATCATCAAGGGTTTGAAGTTCAAGAGCAGCTTCGGCGCTGAATTCAGACGTAACAATTCTAAGTATTTTGAACCCGTTTACTTTGTATCAAACAGCCAGAAGAATAACGAAAGCTATTTGTCAAAGAGTCAGTTTAACGGAAACTACTACACTTTCGAAAATACATTGTCTTACATCACTACCATTGCCGAAAAGCACGAACTTAACTTGTTGGTAGGTTACACTAACGAATGGGGAAAGACAGAATCGTTAGGATTGATAGGACGTGACTTTATCGGTGAATCATCTAACTTGCACTTTATTGATACTACACTTGATAGCAGCAAGACTACAGGTAGCAACAGCGGTTCTCAGTATGGTATGATCTCTTACTTGGGACGTTTGCACTATGAATATGATGGCCGTTATTTGATTACAGCTACTTTCCGTCGCGACGGTTCTTCTAAGTTCTCTAAAGACAACCGTTGGGGTAACTTCCCATCATTCGCTTTGGGATGGAGAATCAACAATGAAAAGTTCTTCAAGAACTTACATGCCGATTGGATTTCTTCATTGAAACTGCGTGCTGGTTGGGGTCAGATTGGTAACCAGAATATCGGTAGCAACTTGAACCTTAGCTTGTTGTCATTGTGGAAACAGTACGGAGCATTGTTCGGTGCAGGTTCAAACGAAACATTGTATCAGGGTATCGCCGTACGTCGTTTGGGTAATCCTAACATCAAGTGGGAAACTACAGAATCTACTAACATCGGTCTTGACGCTACATTCTTTAACAACCGATTGATGTTCAGCCTAGAATACTACGATAAGACTACAAAAGACATGTTGTTGGCAGCTCCGATGCCTAAGTACATGGGTTATGTAGAAAATACCGTTACTAATATCGGTGCGGCAAATAACCGTGGTATTGAAATCAACATGGAATGGAGAGACCGTAAGGATGACTTTGAATACAGCTTAGGATTCAACCTCTCTACTATCCGCAACCGTATGACCAAGTTGAACGGTGGTACTCCTATCGCTTCGGGTTCTTTGCGTGGTATGAACGCTACTTATACTAACGAAGGTTTGCCTATCGGCGCTTTCTACGGATATGTAACCGACGGTTTGATTCAGACTCAAGAACAGCTGAATGCAGTGAAGAAGACAGGTTACCAGCCTAATGCAGAACTTGGAGACGTACTCTTCGTAGATACTAACAACGACGGTAAGTTGAACGACGACGACAAACGTATGATTGGTAACCCTATTCCTGATGTAATCTACGGTATCAACTTAGGTTTCGCATGGAAAGGCTTCGACTTGAACATCCAGATGGGTGGTACATTAGGCAACGATATCTTCAATGCTATGCGTCTGTATACTTACAGCTTGACTGATATCACTAATAAGGATAGAGCTTTGTTGAACTACTGGACACCGGAGAACCCGAATACTAACATTCCTCGTTTGGCAGGAACTGACGCCAACAACAACGGCCGTCTGTCAGACCGCTATGTAGAAAACGGTTCTTACCTCCGTCTGCGTAACGTTCAGTTGGGCTATACCTTGCCATCGGCATTGGTTAAGAAGGCCATGCTGCAGAATGTACGCTTGTTCGTTAGCGGACAGAACTTGTTCACTATCACAGGCTATAGCGGTATCGACCCAGAAGTAGGTCAGTCTACTTCATTGTCAAGAGGTGTTGATTACGGTATTTATCCGCAGTCAAGAGTCATTACAGGTGGTATTAGTATAACTTTTTAAATTAGAGAACCATGTTTAACTTTAAAATATTAACTGGTGTTGCTATTGCGGCAACATGCTTATTCAGTAGTTGTGTGGATTTAGACCAAGATCCACTAGGCAGTGTAGAAGCTGGAAAGATTGAAAACGAAAGACAAGCTTTCTTGCGTTTAGCGGCTGTTTATTCAGATATGAAAGACTTCCGTTATACTTGGTCAATGATGGCGTTTGGTGAAGTATTGTCGGACAATGCCACTTACAGTGGTTCTGATAACGACGCTGCTACTTTCGCTTTGATGGAAAACTATCAGTACCCCACCGAGCATGGTGAAATCTATAATAAGTATTTCCAGACTTATCAGTGCATCAATAAGGCAAATTCGGTTATTCACGATTTCGAGAATACCGATGGTAGTTTGTTCCATACATATAATAAAGAGCAGATGATTGCTGAGGCTAAGTTCCTCCGTGCTTATTCTTACTTCGAGTTGGTGAAGACTTTCGGCGGTGTGCCTTTGTATACAGAAGTTCTAACTCTTGATCACGAACGTTTGGGACGTTCTACTCCAGAGCAAGTATACGCTGTTATAGAGAAAGACCTGGAAGATGCTGCCGCTGCGTTGCCTTCTAAGAGTCAAATCAAGAACTACATGGAGCAATATGCAGGCCGTATCACTAAGGGTGCCGCTTACGCTATGCAGACCCGCGTGTTCTTGTACGAAAAGAAGTACGAAGAAGTGAAGAAGGCTTTCAAGAACTTGAAAGATTTGAACGAATACGAATTGGTAGAAGACTACGGATATCAGTTCCGTCTTGAAGGCGAGCACTGCAAGGAATCTATCCTAGAAGTGAACATGTATAACTCTCCTACACAGGGATATTGGAATACAAATAACGGTAACCGTCACGTCATCATGTCAATGCCGCGTAACATGACTATCGGATATGGTTGTGCTCAGCCTACTGAAGATTTGGCAAAAGCTTACGACGATGCAGGCGACCAAATCAGAAAGAACGCTACATTGCTTAGCAACGCTGAAGCTGTTAAGATTGAAAAAGAAGCTAAAGGTGATGTGGCTCCTATTACAAGCGACCGTACCGGATTCTATAACCGTAAGTTGTACTTGAAACCGGGCGAACGTGTAGAAAACAGAGGTAACAACCAGCCGTTGAATCATAAGTTGATTCGTTTGGGTGAAGTTTACTTGAACTACGCTGAAGCTTGTGCTAAGACTAATGCCGAAGGTGAAGCACGTATCTATCTTAAAAAGATCAGAGAAAGAGCAGGCTTGCCCGAAATCACTTCTACAGGCGAACAGCTGTTCGAAGATATCATCAACGAAAGACGTCTTGAACTTGGTTTGGAAGGCTTCCGTTTCTTTGATATCGTACGTGTAGGATGGGCTTCTAAGACCTTTAAGAACTTTAAGGCCGGAGCAGAAGTATTGCCTATCCCGCAGACAGAAGTTGATATAAGCAAGGGCGAAATCACTAATAAATAATACAGAGAAGTCATGAAAAAAGCATTTCTATTTTTAAGCACTTGCTTGCTCGCTTTCTCTTTTAGCCAAGAGGCTGCTGCGCAGAAGAAACCGCGCATCGGTATTGCGGGCATTCAGATAGAGAACAGTGTGTTCATGCCTAACCGTCAGCCCATCGTGGGCCGTCCGGTGCGCATGCCAGACTATTTGCATCCAGATTCAATCTTGGGTAAATCGGCTACTTGGTTGCCAGCAATGATTGGTGGAGGCGGTGGTCGTGGACCTGTAACTCGCGAGTCGTACGATGCGTTTGTAGAAAAAACGCTCGAACAAATCAAGGCTAACATGCCTTACGATGCTTTCTGGTTCTATAACCACGGAGCATGTAGCGTAGAAGGTGTAGAAGACCCCGAAGGTGAGTTCATGGAAAAGGTGCGCCGCATCATCGGTAACGATGCTATGGTAACCACTACAATGGACTTGCACGGTAATCCGTCGTGGTTGGTAGCTTTGAACTCTGACTTGATTACTACTTATCGTAAGGCTCCGCACGACGACGCTCGTGAATCGCACCGTCGTGGAGTGAAGAATCTGATAGAGCGTCTGCAATCGGGAAAGGGAAAACCGGCTTACAAAGCTTGGGTTCCCGTTCCGGTTCTGATGTCTGGCGAATGGACTAGTACACGCGTAGAACCAGCTAAGTCTCTTTATGATTTGGTTCCCGAAGTAGAAGCCATGCCTGGCGTAATAGACGCAGGTATCTGGATTGGATATGTATGGGGCGATGATCCTCGTAACCAAGGTGTAGTAATGGTATATGGTGACGATAAGGCTCAAGTAGAGCAGGGAGCTAAGAAATTGGCTCAGAAGTTCTGGGATGTACGTCATCAGTTCTCATTAGAGGCACCTGGCTATTCGTTGGAGAAATGCCTCGACTTGGCAGTAGCCAGCCGTAAGAAACCGTTTATCATCAGCGATATGGGCGATAACCCCGGAGCAGGTGGTTCGGGCGAAGTAACTTGGACTTTGGCACGTGTATTAGAGCGTCCCGAATTCAAGTCGCCTAAGGGTAAGAAGCTGTTGTACTGCTCTATCCCCGGAAAAGAGTTGGTAGAAACTGCTCGTAAGGCAGGTGTAGGCGCAGAGGTAGAAGGCATGGTAGGAGCTATGACCGACAACTCATACGAGCCGCCTATCAAACTGAAGGGTAAAGTACTTTACGTTAGTCCGGAGCAGAAAAAAGAAGAATCGACTTCTTCTGCTTATCGTTGGTACCAGAACATCGCCATCATCCAGACTGGTAGCGTATACGTAGTAGTTGGTACTTCTTCGCCGACTCCCGATTTGGAAGACACAGGCATCGACCCGAAAAAGATGGATATCGTAATGGTTAAACAAGGTTACTTGGTAAACCGTTGGTATAGCATCAAGGGCGATTGGGTTATGGCTTTGACTCGTGGAGGCGTAGACCAGGACTTCAAGAAGTTGCCTTATAAGAATATCGTTCGTCCGATGTTCCCGCTCGATCCTGATATGCCGGATCCTGAATTGAACGTAATCTTCGTTCCGTCGGCAAAACACCTTTATGGAAGATAATTAAGGTTAAATAAACTCATGGCTAAGGGGCTATTCGCATTGTCGGGTAGTCCCTTTCCTTTTGATTATTAGTCGGAAAAGAGCACTTTAGCGCAAATTATTAGTCGGATTTGAGCGAGTTTATATGCAAAGCATAATGTTGATGTAATATGCTTTTACTAAATGTACGCAGAACGCTTATCGCTCGCTTTTGGATTTTGCCTGTAAAATATTCAATAAAATCGGCTCTACAGTACCTTCTGGAAGGGGTGAAAAAACAATGCGGTGAAAAATTAAAAGTATGCGAGTTGCCAACCTGCAATATGCGAATCGCATGTCTGCAATATGCGAATGGTTAATAGGCTTCTCGCATACTTTTTTTAGTTGGTTTTGCGTTCTGAATAGTGTGTGATAAATTTACTATCGCTATTTTATATCTAGTTTTAGATACTTTAAAAAAAGCTTCGGCCCTCTCAAAAGCAGAGAGAGCCGAAGCTTTTATATAATCATTCGTAAATGAAAACTCAATCAATATACTCAGTGTAACGCTGCATAAAACGAGCGAATGCCGGAATACGCATCAGCGCCTTTTCGAATAAAACAATGCCCAACAGAGCACAAGCAATACCTAATGTTACATCGATAATATAATGATGCGCTGTGTAAACTGCTGTAAACCAAATGCCAGCCATAATGATGGCGAACACTATGCGTAGCCAGTTGGCGCATCGTGCGCGGAATGAATAAAACAGCGCCACTACCATATATGCCGAGTGTAGCGACGGAACCGCAGCAAACACATTGGCGTTTCGTCCGTACAAGCCTTCGAATACGTTCCAGCCGGTCATTGCATCGAATTTGCCTAGACCAGCTACATCGCCCGGAGTGTTCAGTATAGCCTCGAAGCCGTACTTCATGACGTACCAAGGTGGAGCCGCCGGATGAATGTAATATCCGGTAAAGCCTATAAGATTGACGAATAAGAATACCAAAGCAAAGTGAAGATATACCTTGCGCTGGCGGGCAAAGTATAATCCCAGTCCGAATAAAATAGGAACCGGAACCCAGCACAAGTAGAATACTCCTGCCATGAAATCCATCGCACTGCAGTTGTGGGTGTGGAAGAATTCGTTGGGTGTAAGTACGCCTTCGGCTGTAGCTATGCCAAACAGATGTTTCTCTGCTTCGTATAAACCTTTTACGTCGATTGGGTTTACCTCATAGTTGGGCACAATGCGCATCCAGTCGTACGAGATGCCGAAGATGGCGAATGGCAATAGTGCCACTACCAACTTACGTGTAGTCTTGCTAAGAAAAAAGAGAGCACTGATAAGTACGCATAGCGCTATATGCTCGGGGCGCAGGCCCACAAAAGTAGCGGTTACGCATATCCACAGGGCAAGGCACACCAAGAGTGTAACCATCTCGCGGGTAGACGGACGGTTGTTGTTCAGTAGGTTAGTCATTTCTGTAAAATAGTTATTTCTTATTGATAAGCTGACGGCGGCTGTATTCTATGCGGGCAAAAGCCGTGATGTTGGCGAATATAGCAATGAATGCCATCGGAACAATCAAGATAAGCATTGGGTCGAAGCTCAAGTCGGGGCAGTTACATGCAGTGATGCCGCAAGCCAAAAGGCCAACGCTGGTAAGAACTACACGTTCCGGACGCTGCATGAATCCTATCTTGCACTCTAAGCCGAGGCCTTCGGCACGTGCTCTTACGTAGCTTACCATCAGCGAGCCAATCAGTGCAGCGAAGGTGATGACTGCTCCTGCCAGATAACCGTGCTGGATGAGGCAGAAAGTGATACCTCCCAAGGTAACAAGTTCGCTGTAGCGGTCGAGTACAGAGTCGTACATCGCTCCGAAAGTTGATGCCATGCCGCCGATGCGTGCTACCTGTCCGTCCATCATATCGAACAGAGACGACAGAATGATAACGGCTCCTGCCCATCCGATGAGATAGTATGGCGATTCGGGCGCCTGTGCGGCAGCGTATACCAACATGATGGCTCCTGCCAGATTTCCTAAGAAACCGATGGTAGTTACCACGTTAGGTGTAATGCCTACTTTTATCATTCCGTGTATCAACGGATTGATAATTTTGTAAATGAGTTGCTGAAGAGCGTCACGCATCTTCTTGGCTTGTTTCTTTATTCCCATGTTGTTTCTTTATATTAATTAATCTTTTCTTTATTTTCTGGTTGATGTGCATGTCGCGGAATACGAATACGCGATGCAGGTTGTAGTTCCATAATACGGCTACCATTACCGCCACTACCACTTTGGCAATGATGAAAGCGTACGATTCGCTAAGAAGCGGCATGTCGGGTTGGCCTTTCAGCAGCTCCGTAAGCAAGAATGTTCCCCATAGATTTATGCCGATGCTGCCCAGCCATACCAATATATATTTGAATATTACGAAGTACGGGCTGCAGTCGGTAGTGTGGAAAGTCCACTTATAATTAATGACGCAGTTAGTCACTCCGCCAGAGATGGAGCCGCATAGGGTGGCATATACATAATAAACGTTGAACCATTCATTTAGAACGATACTGACTGCGAAGTCCACAAGGGTGGCTATCTGCGCCGACAACTGTGCGCGCAGAAACATAAATAATCCTTTGCCTTGAGTTATGGAAGTCAGTAACTTATTCACCGTTATGTATATCTTAGACTAATAGTCTGAAAATTAAAATAACAATCATTCCGTAAATACCCGACAGGATATCATCGGCCATAATGCCGTAGCCTCCAGGCAGTTTTTCCATCTTGCGGATACCCAACGGTTTCAGGATATCGAAGAAACGGAACAGCGCGAACGCGGCAATCATGTATCCCCAATGACCGTTTTCGGGTACTGCCAACAATGCTATCCATGTACCTACCATCTCATCAACCACTACGCGCGATGGGTCTTCTCCCCAATATTTTTCGGATACGCCCGATGACCATACACCAAGTACGGTAAATACGATAACTAAAATAGCAGTTATGGAAATAATTGATATGTAATCGTTTAGAGCGGCAGAATATCCCCACCAAATAAGTGTCGCCACTAATGCGCCGGCGGTTCCCGGAGCTACAGGACTATAGCCTGAACCGAATCCGGTAGCGATGAAATTATGAAAAAATGGTATCTTTGATGTATCGGTTGTTTTCATTGAAAATTGTTATAAACATTAAACAAAGTGCAAAAGTACACTTTTTATTTGAAAACACTTTTTCTAAGCCGATGATTAATAATGGTTAATACTACATAAAAGTAGGTCTATTTGTCACTTTTTAGATGCTACCATTTGCCAAAAACAATTTTCAGCAGTAATTTCGCTCCGTTTTCAATATTGATAAGCGTATTAATTAAGACTGTTTTATGACCAAACGTTTATATCTATTCTTTTTATTAGTATTGTTTTTGGTGACAGGACGTGTGTCGGCTCAAATCCATGGTGTGGTAATTGATGCTGATACGGGCGAGCCTATTCCTTATCTTAACGTGTATTACGATGGTAAGGGTGTAGGTACCATTACTGATATAGACGGTAAGTATGCCGTTAAATATACTCCGGGATGGACCCGACTGACTTTCTCTATGGTAGGTTATGATACTCAGGTGCTAACGGTGTCGGCCAAGACCCGCGAATTGAACGTAAGCATGAAGGCATCCGACCAGATGCTGCAGGAGGTTATCGTTAAGCCAAAGAAAGAGAAATACTCTCGTAAGAATAATCCGGCGGTAGAGCTGATGCGTAAGGTGGTGGCTTCGAAAAAACGTACCGACCTCGATTTGAATGATTATTATCATTATAACAAGTATCAGAAAATTACGCTGGCAGCCAATAACATTACTCCAGATTCGCTGAAGGAATCGTGGATATTCAAGAAGTATCCTTTTTTCCGCGATCAGGTGGAGACGTGCGATGTTACAGGCAAGCAGATTCTTCCGGTATCTGTAGACGAGACCGTTTCTGAAAAGGTGTACCGTAAGGACCCGCATTCTGAAAAGACTATTATTCAGGGATTGAATTCATCTGGCGTTAACGAGCTGTTTAACACCGGAGATATGTTGACTACGGTATTGAAGGATATCTTCCAGGATATTGATATTTACCAAGACCGTTTCCGCTTTTTGCAGTATCCGTTTGATAGCCCCGTGTCGAATGCCGGTATCGGTTTCTATAAATTCTACATCATGGATACGGTGTACGTGCAGAAGGATAAGTGTTTCCATCTGTCGTTTGTGCCCAACAATTCGCAGGACTTCGGTTTTACGGGACACCTATATATATTAGCCGACTCTACTTATAGAGTTAAAGAGTGTAAGCTGAATCTGCCTAAGAAGACAGATATCAACTTTGTGGAGAATATGATTATCGACCAACGCTTCGGAGAACTGCCAAACGGTGGATGGGCGTTGATAGAAGACGATATGTTGTGTGAGCTGGCTTATTTCAAGAAGATTCTGGGGTCGTATCAGGTGCGGCGAACCACGCGTTATTTTGATTTCGGCTTCGAACCTATTCCGGAAAAGATATTCAAGAAGAAGGGTTCCGAGATAAAAGACGTAAACGCCATGATGCGTGATGATAATTATTGGTCGCAGTATAGGCAGGAAGATCTTACGAAATCTGAAAGCCGCATGGGAAGTTTCGTAGACGAGCTTACCAAGATTAAAGGCTTCAAGTATGTACTCTTCGGACTGAAGGCGTTGATTGAGAATTTCGTAGAAACCAGTACTCCCGATAGTAAGGTGGATATAGGTCCTATCAATACAATGGTATCGTCTAACTATGTAGACGGTGTACGCTTGCGTGCATCGGCGCAGACTACCGCCAATCTGCATCCTAATTTGTTCTTGAAGGGATATTACGCATACGGATTCAAGGATAAACGCTCTAAGTATATGGGCGAGGTAGAATATTCGTTCGATAAGAAAGAGTACTTGCCGCGTGAGTTCCCTAAGCACTCTATGACATTTACTTATCAGTACGATAACATGTTGCCGTCGGATAAGTTCATCCATACCGATAAGGATAATGTGTTTACGGCACTCAAGGTTTGTAAGGTAGACCAGTATAACTATGAGCGCAAGGCGAGCATAAAATATGAACGCGAGCGTGAGTTCGGTTTCAAGACAACAGCTATGGTGCGCTATGCTAATTACGAACCATGCGGAAAGTTGTTCTATCGTACGATGGATGGCGAGAGCCGTTTGCAGTCGGCTATAGCCAGTGGTGAGATGGGCGGACAGCAATGGGTGTCTACTCCGTTTAATACGCACGATATAACAGTTGCCGAAGCTTCGTTGGCATTCCGTTACGCTCCGGGAGAGACATTTGTAAACACCAAGCAGCGTCGTTTGCCTATCAATCTCGATGCTCCTGTATTTACGTTGCAGCATACGATAGGCTTGAAGGGAGTGTTAGGAGGCGATTATACTTATAACATGACAGATTTGACTATGTATAAGCGTTTTTGGTTGGCTTCTTGGGGTAATATTGATACCCGTTTGTGCGGTGGTATACAGTGGAATAAAGTTCCGTTCCCGTTGCTGATTATGCCTGCTGCCAACTTATCGTACATCTTGGAAGACGAGACTTTCAACTTGATTAACAACATGGAGTTCCTGAACGACCGATACGCATCGCTCGAAGTATCATGGAACCTTCAGGGTAAGTTGTTCAACCGTATTCCGCTTCTGAAGAAGTTGAAATGGCGTGAGTTTATCGGAGTTAAATGCTTGTGGGGTACACTTACCGACAAGAATAACCCGTTCCTTGAACAGAATAAAAACGATGATGTCTTGATGATGTTCCCCGGACATTACGATGTAGACGGTAACTATAATTACTCTAGCCACGTAATGGATAAGAAGAAACCCTATGTGGAAGTAACTGCCGGAGTGCATAACATCTTTAAGTTGCTCCACGTGGAATACGTTCGCCGTTTGAACTACAACGAATTGCCTACCGCCAATAAGTGGGGTATACGTTTTATGATTCGTACAGTATTCTAATACTGTGTAGGGAAGAGATGGAATAAAATCGCAATAGTTTACAGTGCGCCGCATGAGGTTGAATAAAGACTTTATGCGGCGCATTGCTTTTCTAAGAAAATCTGCCAAAAATGCGTGCGTTCGTAGAATTTTTGTAATTTTGTCAGTTGTGAAAGAGCTTTAAAGATTATGGCGAAGACAGACATTCAGACAGTAAAACTCAGATTTGGGATTATCGGCAATTCGGAGGACTTGAACCGGGCGATAGACATAGCCACTCAGGTTGCTCCTACAGACTTGTCGGTACTTGTGACTGGAGAAAGTGGAGTAGGTAAGGAAAGCTTTCCGCAGATTATTCATCAGTTTAGCCGTCGTAAGCACGGACCTTATATAGCCGTAAACTGTGGTGCTATACCGGAAGGAACCATCGATTCCGAGTTGTTCGGACATGAGAAGGGCGCGTTTACTGGTGCTATTAACGACAGAAACGGTTATTTTGCCGAAGCTAACGGGGGAACAATCTTTCTTGACGAAGTAGGAGAGTTGCCGCTATCTACTCAGGCGCGCTTGCTGCGTGTGCTTGAAAGCGGAGAATATATAAAGGTAGGTTCGTCTAAAGTACAGAAAACAGATGTGCGAATAGTGGCGGCCACTAATGTGAACTTTAAAGACGCGATAGCGGAAGGTAGATTCCGTGAGGACTTGTATTATCGTCTTAACACGGTGCCCATTAAAGTGCCTGCGTTGCGTAATCGTCCTAACGATATCCCCTTGCTGTTCCGTAAGTTTGCAGCAGATATCTCCGAGAAATATCGTATGCCGGCTATTCAGCTTACGGATGACGGACGACGGATGCTTGTGGCTTACTCATGGCCAGGTAATATCCGTCAGCTGAAGAATATCACCGAACAAATCTCCATCATAGAAACAACACGAGAAGTGTCGGCAGATGTTTTGCGTAGCTATCTGCCCGAGCAGACAGAATCTAAGTTGCCTGCATTGTTCGGAGTGAAACCAATGGCCGGAAAAGCGTTCGAAAGCGAGCGCGAAATACTCTATCAGGTACTGTTTGACATGCGTCGCGATGTAACCGAACTGAAGAAGTTGGTACATAACCTTATGGCAGAGCGTGGAAACGTGCCTCTTGCCAATCAGGGAAATACGGTGTCGTACTACTCGCCCGCATTAGATGTATCGGGCGATATGTCGGAACCGATGCAGAGTATATCGCCACAGGTGCCGGCTACCACCCGTGTCATGGAAACCCCTCATGTTACGGCTGCTCCTCACATTGCTACTCCGGTTAACGTAACTCCGGTAGAGACGCAAGATGCCGAAGAGTATGTTGAAGAAAACCTCTCGCTGGATGAAGTGGAGAAGGAGATGATACGTAAGGCGTTAGAGCGTCATCACGGTAAGCGCAGAGATGCTGCCAATGACTTGAAAATATCAGAGCGAACACTCTATAGAAAGATTAAAGAATATGGACTTGATAAGAATAAATAAGACTTTTAAGATAGTATCGTTGTGCTGCACGCTGGCTTGTGTGCTGGTGGCATGTTCTGTATCGTATAAATTCAACGGTGCTTCTATCAATTACGATAAGGTGAAAACCATTTCTTTCGAAACTTTCCCAAACCGCTCTGCGGCTTTCGTATGGGGACCGATGGAGTCGATGTTTAACACGGCTTTGCAGGATAGTTATATGCGTCAGACTCGATTGAAGCAGGTTCGTCAGGGTGGCGACTTGGAGTTGTCGGGTGAAATCACCAATTACGATGCGTATAATAAAGGTGTAGGCTCTGACGGTTATTCTACTATGGCCGAACTGAGAATGACGGTGAATGTGCGTTTCGTAAACAACTCTAATCATTCTGAAGATTTCGAAAAGCAGTTTTCATCTAGTCGCGAGTATAACGCCAGTCAGCAATTGTCGTCGGTACAAGAGTCGCTTGTTAAGCAGATGATTGATGAGATTGTAGACCAGATATTCAATGCAACTGTAGCAAATTGGTAATATAAGGATGGTTACGCAACAACGAATACAAGAGTGGATTTCGCATCCGGCCATGCTCGATAAGGAGAGCTTGTTCGAATTGCGTGAACTGTTGGCCCGCTATCCTTATTTCCAGACGGCACGGTTGCTGTATCTTAAGAACCTCTTCTTACTGCAAGACGCTTCGTTTGCCGATGAGCTTAGAAAAAGTGCTCTTTACGTGGCCGACCTCAGTGTGTTGTTCTATTATATAGAAGGCGAGCGTTTCATCTTGAAGCGTCATGAAGCACCTGCCGAGGCTTCAGCGGATAAGGGTACTGCCGACAGAACGCTCGATTTGATTGATAGGTTCCTGTCCGACTTGTCGGGCGAGGATTCAGAACCGGAGCCTTCATTAAAGATTCCGGTAGAAGTGAGCGTAGACTACATGTCGGTATTGAGCGGTGAACCAATGCCCGAAGAACAGGAAGTAGCTCCGCTGAAAGGTCAAGAATTGATAGACTCTTTCATAGAGCAGTCGGGAAGTGAGTCGGTAGAACCGAAACCCAAGGAAGAGGTACCAGTGGAAGAAACTCCGGCAGAAGAAGTCGTGAAAGACGATGAAACCTCTACGAAACAGCCAGAAAAGGCGATGGATGCCGACGAAGACGAAAGCTACTTCACCGAGACACTGGCAAAAATATATGTCCGTCAGCACCGGTATGAAAAGGCTCTTGAAATTATTAAGAAATTAAATTTGAAATATCCCAAAAAAAACATTTACTTTGCAGACCAAATAAGATTTTTGGAAAAACTGATTATTAACGAAAAATCAAAATAACAGGAACATGTATTCATTATTAGTTGGACTTATAGTCTTGGCTGCTGTGCTGATGTGCTTTGTTGTATTAGTACAGAACTCTAAAGGAGGAGGCCTTTCTTCTAGTTTCGCTGCTTCCAATCAGATTATGGGAGTTCGTAAAACAACAGATTTCATTGAAAAATTAACTTGGGGACTTGCCGTATTCATGGTAGTTATCAGCATTGCCGCTGCTTATGTATTGCCTAGCGCTACTCATGGTACTTCAGTTATCATGGAACAGGCTAAGAAAGAACAGGCAACCAATCCTTATAATATGCCTGCCGGAGCTGCTGCTCCTCAGAACGATGCTACCGCTGCACCTGCTACATCAAATGAAGCACCTGCTGCACCAGTTGAAGCACCAGCTGAAGGTAACGCACAGAATTAATATTCTAAAAACTTATACAGAGATTGCCTCTCGCATTCATATATGTGTGAGGCAATCTCTTTTTGTATGTATATGTATGGTATATGTGCAATAATAGAAATAAAAGAGCCGCTCTCAAATCATTGCTGATTCAGAGAGCGGCTCTTATTATTTTTGTCTGATATTATCGCTTTGTTCTATGCGGCTTGATTATTTACCGAAGTATCTCTTGTACAAACCTTCGAAACCTTTACCGTGACGAGCTTCGTCTTTAGCCATTTCGTGAACAGTATCGTGGATAGCGTCCAAGTTCAACTGTTTAGCACGAGTAGCGATACGTTTCTTGTCAGCGCATGCTCCGCTTTCAGCGTTCATACGTTTTTCCAGGTTAGTCTTAGTATCCCATACGCAGTCGCCCAGCAATTCAGCGAATTTAGAAGCGTGTTCTGCTTCTTCCCAAGCATAGCGTTTGAAAGCTTCAGCTATTTCAGGATAACCTTCACGATCTGCCTGACGGCTCATAGCCAAGTACATACCTACTTCTGTGCATTCGCCCATGAAATGGTTGTTCAAGTCCTTAATCATTTCTTCGTCGCAACCTTTAGCTACACCGATAACGTGTTCGTCAGCAAACTGAAGTCCACCTTCTGTTTCTTCCATTTCTTTGAATTTAGAAGCTGGAGCATTACACAACGGACACTTTTCTGGAGCTGTTTCACCTTCATGAATGTAACCACATACAGTACAAATAAATTTTTTCATAAGTCAAATTTTTTAAGTTGTTAGTTATATTGTTTTATGTTGGGTATCTATTTTGATATCCTGATTATTGTTCTTTTTCGTTTTTCAGTTTCTTCTTTGCGCATGAAGGGCAAAGTCCTTTGTAGTAAACCTGTGTTTCGTCTATGCAGAAACCTTCCGATTTTAGCGATTCGGCCGATTGATTCTCTGGCATATCGAAGACATCGAATATTTTTCCGCAAGCCTTGCACTGAAAGTGCGCATGTGGCGTTATGTCTCCGTCGAAACACGCGTTGCGTTCATCAATGGTCAGCATTTGCGCTGCGCCGTTCTCTGTGAGCAGTTTCAGGGTGTTGTAAACTGTCGTTTTAGAGAGAGTTGGTATGCTCTTAGATAAAGCCAGGTAAATATCATCGATACTTGGATGTGTTTTATGTTTTAATAAATAATCCATGATAGCGATACGTTGTACCGAAGGCTTTACATTATAGCTGAGCAGGTATTCGTAAACATTCATATTATTATTTAATTGTAATTGTTACAACTTTATTTCACTGGCAAAGATATAAAGCTTTCTTGAAATACAAAAAGATTAAAGCAATTTTTTTATTGTTTTTATTATAAATTTATAAGATTATGAAAAGGTGTGAAATTTTAGTTTCATGATGCCGATGGTACATTACTTAGATAGGCGTTTATTAGTCAATTCGCATTATTGTATTATATTTGCACCATCGTTCTTTATAGTGTATATATAATAAGGAGTAAGAATATGAAATACGGATTCGTAAGAGTGGCGGCTGCCGTTCCTCAGGTTAAGGTGGCAGATTGTCGATATAATGCGTCTCAGGCCGAAGAGATGATTTTTGAGGCTGACGAGAATAATGTGCAGGCTATTGTTTTCCCGGAGTTGAACATTACGGGATATTCTTGCGGCGACTTGTTCGGACAGGCGTTGCTGCTTGAGCAGGCTGAGATAGCTCTTATGCAGCTGATGAACAATACCCGTCAGTTGGATATTATTTCTATATTGGGTATGCCGGTTGTAGTAGGCGGCATATTGTATAATACGGCAGTAGTTATTCAGAAGGGTAAGATACTGGGCGTAGTGCCTAAGACTTACTTGCCAAACTATAGCGAGTTTTATGAGAAGCGTTGGTTTGCTCCGGCTACTACGTTAGATGGCGAACGCAAGATTCGCTTGTGCGGGCAGTCTGTTCCGATGGGTGCCAATCTGCTTTTCGATGCATCCGATTTCTGCTTCGGTATCGAGCTGTGCGAAGACGTATGGGCTCCGGTCCCTCCTAGCAGCACGCTTGCTTTGGCTGGTGCCGATGTAATTTTTAACCTTTCTGCCGATACGGAGAATATTGGCAAGCATCAGTATTTGCGTTCTTTGTTGGCGCAGCAGTCAGCTCGTTGCTTGTGCGGCTATGTATTCGCATCTAGCGGATTCGGAGAATCGTCTACCGATGTAGTCTTTGCCGGAAACGCCTTGATTTACGAAAACGGTTCATTGCTTGCCTCTTCAAGCCGATTCTCTTTCACCCGTCAGTTGGTGATGAGCGAGCTTGATATAGAACGTCTGCGTGGCGAACGTCAGCATAACACTACTTTCGCTTCTTGCCTTCGCGATAACAAATCGCTTCAGTTTACTACGGTATCTACCGAAATGGTTCAGCCTAAGGATATTGAGCTTACGCGTGCTATCGATGCGCATCCTTTTGTTCCTTCTGGTGATACGTTACTTGACGAACGTTGTGAAGAAATATTTTCTATTCAGGTAGCCGGACTTGCCAAGCGTTTGGTGCATACTGGCTGCAAAACTGTAGTAGTGGGCATATCAGGAGGTCTCGACTCTACGTTAGCTCTTTTGGTGTGTGTAAAGACATTTGATAAACTCGGACTGTCGCGCGACGGAATTGTAGGCATTACGATGCCAGGATTCGGAACTACCGACCGTACTTATAATAACGCACTCTCTTTGATGCGCTCACTGCGTGTTACCACTCGCGAAATCAGCATCCGCGAATCGTGCATTCAGCACTTTAAAGATATAGACCACGATATGTCTGTACATAATGTGACTTACGAAAACGGTCAGGCACGTGAACGTACTCAGATATTGATGGATTATGCCAATAAGGTAGGAGGGTTGGTAATTGGTACCGGCGACTTGTCTGAATTGGCTTTGGGATGGGCTACGTATAACGGCGACCACATGTCGATGTATGGCGTTAATGCCAGCGTGCCTAAAACATTGGTTCGTTACCTTGTTACATGGGTAGCGCAGACAGGAGTCGACACGGATTCTAAAGCGACTTTGCTTGACATTGTAGACACCCCGATAAGCCCTGAGCTGATACCGGCCGATGAGAACGGAAACATCAAGCAGAAGACAGAAGATTTGGTAGGACCATACGAGTTGCACGATTTCTTTTTGTATAACATTCTTCGCTTCGGATTCCGTCCGGCCAAGATATACTATCTGGCTACTTTGGCTTTCGGTGCTTCGTACGATAAACCGACAATTAAAAAGTGGCTCACTACATTTTATCGACGTTTTTTTTCACAACAATTTAAACGCTCTTGTCTGCCCGATGGACCGAAGGTAGGTTCTGTCTCTCTTAGCCCCAGGGGAGACTGGCGTATGCCAAGTGATGCGTCTTCTGCTATGTGGCTTTCAGAATGCGAGGCTTTAGACGAGAATTGAGTGCTTAAAGGAATAAAAAATCGATAAAATTAACTACATTGAAAAAGTTATAAAAAAGCACAGTGCAGGATGGTGTCTAATTTTTGAATAAAACAAATAAAAAGCAAATAAAACTAAATGCAAAAACATGTTGTATGACATAGTTTTTAATTTGTTTAGTTCAAAAAAAGGCCTCATCTTTGTGGCGTTATCCTGAAAACAATCTTTTTACCTTAAAAAAAAACTAATACCTATTGAAAACTTAAAAAAGCTTCTTTGTGAAAAGAGGCTTTTTTTATGCCATTTTGTTTGCATCCATTTTGATTTTAATAGCTAATTTTGCGGTAATAATATTTATATCTTTTGTTTATATGGCACAACCTTTAGCCGAACGAATGCGTCCTAAGACACTAGACGATTACATTGGGCAGAAGCACCTCGTTGGAGAGGGAGCGGTATTGCGTAGAATGATAGATTCCGGTAGAATTTCTTCTTTTATTTTGTGGGGACCTCCTGGGGTAGGAAAAACCACTTTGGCGCAGATTATAGCCAATAGGTTGGAGACTCCTTTTTACACGTTGAGTGCTGTGACTTCGGGCGTGAAGGATGTGCGCGATGTCATAGAAAAGGCGCGTAGCAACAGGTTCTTTTCGCAGCAAAGTCCTATATTATTTATCGATGAAATACATCGCTTCAGCAAGTCGCAGCAAGACTCGTTGCTGGGGGCGGTAGAGACAGGCACGGTCACTTTGATAGGTGCCACTACAGAGAACCCTTCGTTCGAGGTTATTCGTCCGCTATTGTCGCGTTGCCAGCTGTATGTGCTGAAATCGCTTGAGAAGGAAGACTTGCTAGAGTTACTGCATCATGCGGTAGAGAAAGATGTTATCTTGCGCGAAAAGCATATCGAGCTGCAAGAGACCGATGCCATGCTTCGCTATTCTGGAGGAGATGCCCGTAAGCTGCTTAACATATTAGAGCTGGTGGTAGAAGCCGAAGGCGATACTGCTGACATAGTGATAACCGACGAAAAGGTGATGGAACGATTGCAGCAGAATCCGTTGGCGTACGATAAGGATGGCGAGATGCACTACGATATTATCTCGGCGTTCATAAAGTCTATCCGAGGCAGTGACCCCGACGGTGCTCTCTATTGGTTGGCACGTATGGTAGAGGGTGGAGAAGACCCCGCCTTTATAGCTCGGCGTTTGGTTATTTCTGCTGCCGAGGATATCGGCTTGGCTAATCCTAACGCATTGCTGCTGGCTAACGCCGCTTTTGATGCGGTAATGAAGATAGGATGGCCCGAAGGTCGCATACCGCTGGCGGAGGCTACGGTTTACTTGGCCACAAGCCCTAAGAGTAACTCTGCCTACGAAGGTATAGGCACGGCATTGTCGTTGGTTCAGCAGACGGGAAATCTTCCGGTTCCGCTTCATCTGCGCAATGCTCCTACCAAGTTGATGAAGCAGTTGGGCTACGGAAAAGACTATAAGTACGCTCATGCTTATAAAGGCAACTTTGTGCAGCAGCAGTTCTTGCCCGACGATGTGCAGAATCAGCGTATATGGCATGCGCAGGATAATCCGGCAGAAGCTAAGCTGAAAGATCGCATGGTGCAGTTATGGGGCGAGCGGTTTGAGAAATAATAGTAAAAAATAAATTCAAAAAATAACGAGTATGGAAATTGTTGTATTAGACGGATATACTTTAAATCCCGGTGATTTGTCGTGGGAGGCTCTCGCAGCCTTGGGCAATCTTACGGTGTATGATAGAACTTTGCCCGAACAGGTAGTAGAGCGTGCGGCAAAGGCTGAGGTAGTGCTGACAAACAAGACGGTGCTCGACGCTAAGAAATTAGGCGAATTGCCTTTACTTAAGTACATTGGCGTGCTGGCTACCGGATATAATGTAGTAGATACCGATGAGGCTCGCCGTCGTGGAATGGTAGTTACCAACATCCCTGCTTACAGTACCGATTCGGTAACTCAGATGGTATTCGCTCACATCCTTAATATCACTCAGCGAGTAGGGCATTATGCGCACGATAATCAGCGTGGCAGATGGTCATCGCAAGTCGATTTTTCTTACTACGATACTCCGCTTGTAGAGTTGGCAGGTAAGTCTATCGGCATCGTGGGCTTCGGACACATTGGTCAGGCGGTGGCGCGTGTATCTTTGGCGTTCGGCATGAAGGTATTGGTCTATACATCAAAGTCGGCATCTCAGCTTCCTGAAGGATGCGTCAAGATGGATATGGCAGAATTGTTCGCCGCATCAGATATCCTTACGTTGCACTGTCCGCTTACTTCGGATACTAAGGAGATTATCAATGTCGATAGCTTGAACTCTATGAAAGACGGAGCCATACTTATCAATACCGGTCGTGGCGGATTGGTGAACGAGCAAGCATTGGCCGATGCGCTGAAGAGCGGAAAGTTGGCGGCAGCCGGACTCGACGTGTTGGTTTCCGAACCTCCTACTGCCTCTTGTCCGTTGGTGGAATTGGATAATTGCTTCATCACCCCTCACATAGCATGGGCTACCCGCGAAGCACGCATCCGACTGATGAATCAGGCAGTAAGTAATGTAAAAGCATATATAGACGGTAACGTTATAAACAATGTATTATGATGAATAAAGAAGAACGAGTAGCCCAGGCGGTGGCTTATTTCAAGGAAGGATATAACTGCGCTCAGTCTGTAGTATTGGCGTATGCCGATTTATATGGATTGACTCACGACTTGGCGTTGCACGTAGCCGCTTCGTTTGGAGGTGGCATAGGCCGTATGCGCGAGACTTGCGGAGCGGCGTGCGGCATGTTTATGCTGGCTGGCTTTGAGCGTTGCGCTACATCGGGAGCCGACCGTGAAGGTAAAGCCGCCAACTATGCGTTGGTACAGCAGTTGGCAGAAGCTTTCAAGCAAGAGCACGGCACCATAAAGTGTGGCGAGTTGTTGGGACTTACCAAGAAAGACCCTATCGTTTCCACTCCCGAAGCCCGTACCCCTCAGTATTATGCCAAGCGTCCTTGCTCTATGATGGTAGAAAGTGCGGCGCGTATCTTCGGCGATTATTTGGTGAAGGAAGGAAAGCTTTGTTGAGCTTCAACTGAAACATTGCGATGCTTTGAACCAAACATTGCGATGAGTCAATTTAAACAATGCGATGTTTTTTTGAAGCATCGCATTGTTTTTTTGCCCTCTCAGAAAGCGCATACAGCGCGGACAGTTGTTGTAGAGGGCTTCCCTCCTGCAACCTTAGAACCACCATTGAATTTAATAAAAAATGCGTTGGCAGAGCTATATTCTGATGAAGACCAGCAATCAGTGCTCTCCAATAAATCACCACCTATGGCAAGCAGGTATTTGTCGATTATCCTCTTTGTTTCTTCGATATTATAACTGTGTTTATTGATTTGGTCATGGTCGTTGTTGCATAGCATGTACAGTTCTTTCACTGACGGTATAAACCAGCCGGTACTCGTCCTTGGAGCCGGATTTGAATTGGAGAAGTCTGCAAGGGCTTCAACAGGCTTGACAATAGAGCGAGTTCTTCCAATCCTCTTGTTGTAATCATTATACGCCTGTATAATCTTTGTATTCTGATAACCAAAAATGTAATTGATATAGTCCCCTTTTTGAGTTATTTGTACATAAACAGTCTTATCGGTAGGATTAAACTCTTTACTGTTCTGAAAATCTTGTACTGACTGCCAATCATCCTGCCATGCCATCCACGTTGATACGTTCCTTACAGACACAGCAAGTCCATGTGTGCAGTTTGGATGGTCTTTCGCCATAATCTTGTCATCGGTAAGGTTCGCAGGAGTCTTCCGGCCTGCAGGGTCTGTATCTGCCGGAGTCCAAAAGACGATGGCCGCTATGTTTGCCTTCTGCTCTTCGGTAACGGCAGTTTCTCTGGGCAGCAAGTTGCCGTCTGCCAGCAGGTAGTCGCCACGCTGTACCGTGTAGTTTTTTACGGTTGTCGCTGCGCCATCAATTTTGTATCTCTTGTATTTCCCGATGATAGGATGATCATCTGACAGGGTGATGGTAAATACCCTGCTACCTCCGTCATAACTTCCCTCTATAGTCGGCAAGGATGCTGGCAGCAAGTAGCGGTAAGTACCGTCGGTCATGCGCAGTGGCTTGGCTGCGCTGGCGAACGTAGCTTCCGACGGTATGGTGTAGTCGGGAACCCGGGCGTTGGTAAACTTATAAACGGTTTTCGGCATCTCGATGACTGCCAATGATAGTTCGTGTGCCATGACGAAATTGAGCCGGAGTGTACCATTGTCTAACGTTGGTGTGCAAGAGGCAGTCATTAGGTCGGAAGCAGTGTAATCCGCATACGAGCTTTGGTCGGTCTTCACCGGCCAATTATTAGCAAGCGGATAGAAGAAAGGTAGTTGGGGATCCTTAATTGCGTTCTTTAACAATTCACTTATGACCGTGTTGTCCAAGTCCGCCCTATAAGGGTAATAGAGATAGTATTCCTCATCCGGCAGTCCTCCTGCAAGTGTCGTGCCAGCCTCTGGCTTCCAAACGAGGCTCCCCGTGGCGGCATCCCTCTCGGCGGTTAGCTTTACGTTTGAATAAATCATCTTCTTATCCTGATATGAGCCGCGCACCACGAAGAGACCGCAGGCATCGCCTTCGGTAAACTCGGTGGTGTAGCCGTTCTCTACGGCACGAGTAGTTTTATCCTCAGCCGACGCATAGCCTCCGTCGGTAACGGAGATGGTGAGTTGTTGTGCCTTGTCTTGTGCGGCAGGGAACTCTTCTTGCGTGCATGAGGCTGCAAGCAGCATGAGCAATGCGGCTTGCAAGAGGTGGTATATGTTTTGTATCTTCATATTTATGTTCTTAATGGATTAAATTGATTAGAAGGCAAGGACGGGGCGCACGTGGCAATCATCGTTTTCCTTTGCGACCGACGAGCAAATTATATTATCTTCTCCGTTTTTTTCGTTGTATAATAACCACCATGTCTTTACTCTGAATGAGTTGAACTCCGAAGACGATAGGATAAAGTTTTGGTTTCCAAATACGTTCTTGTTTTCATCAGCGATATATGTCATCCAACGATTTATGGCAGCGGAAATTTTACTTTGACTTGACCAAGAGTTTTGGTTGAGCGACGAGGTTTGCTGATCTTTGTCAGCCAAAGCCGTAACGCAGCCCAGGTTCTGAAAGATGTCCCACAACTGGCCCACAGAAGGAAGATGCCAGCCTGTCGTAGTTGTGGGAACCGGGCATGTCGTGTTGTAGCCGTCAGTGTCCTTAAACGCGGGATAGTTATCGAAACTGCCGTGAGAGCTTCGGATACGCTCGCAGTTTCCGTAGCCACTGATGTCGTTATAGCTATCGGCTATCGTAGCGCATTCCTTCGGAAACTCGCTTATATTCCATGCTGTACTCCATTTCTGATTTGTCGCGGCATTCTTCACGCACATTACCAGCCCGTGTACTTTGTCTTCACCGCCCAACTTCTCTTTTTCCTTTGCACCGATACGGCTCTTGTCAGTCTGGAACACGATGCCGACAACGGTCCTGCTTGCACCGGTTTTAGGGTTAGTCAGCACGGGGGCTGGTTTTGGGTCTGCTATCACCACGTTGCCGTCGTCATAGCGTTTGCGCAGACCGCCATCGCTCCACGTTCCGTCGGAGTAGAAGTAGTCTCCTATCTTCAGCTCGTCTGCCTTGAAAAGCTGCACCTGTTTTGAGGTGATGTTCTCCTCGCCGCCATCGCTCCACGTTGCACCCGTCACCGCCTTAACGTCTATTCCGTTGGCCTTCACGGTGATGGCGTAGGCATACCGCTTGCCACCGAAAAAGTCAAATTTGCCGGCAGCTTCAGTGTCGGGAGTATATGTAAAGGCGTTGCTGCCTATGCTGATTCGGATGAGCGGCTTGCCTGTCATGTCCTGTGGCGGCACCAAAGCCTCGTATTTTTTCGTTGCGGCATCGTAATAAGGTTTTATCTCACCGTCCGATTGGTCACCAGGTAACACCAGTCCGGCGGTTGAGTGGGTTATCGGGTCTCCGAAAATGGTGACGGTTGCATCTTTCAGTTCCTCTTCCGTAATGCCTTCGCCTGCCGTGAGCGTTACTTCGATTTTAGCCATGCGGTGTAGGAAACGAAGATTTACGGCTTGGTCATAACGTCCTATGGCGGTGGCATACAGCACATCGAAGGCGGCATACCCGTTGCTTTGGTCTGAAATATCCGTATCCGTTTCCAGGTCCTGAGTCCATGCTGTGATGCGAGCCTCGGCGGTGTTCTTCCAGTAGATTGCGTTTTCGGCATCCTTCGAGGTCGCATTGCCCGATGCGTCCATCACGTATGTTTTACTACCAAACACGCCTTCCATCGCCACTCTAATCTCTTCTCCGCCCGTCCATGCGTCTTTACCTCCGGAGCGTGTCTGCGGTTGTTCCACCTCCGCTGTCAGTTGCAGCGGATACTTGCCGTCGGGAAAAGAATTGATACTTTCTATATTCTCATTGTTGCACGATGAGAGCAGTCCGCCTATGAACATCATAACCGATAGCCAGCCACCGATGTGCGGCCATCGCCTTCTCTCTATGTTTTTTATTCTTTTCATACCTTCTTTATTTGTTTGTTTTTCAAGATACACACTACATTGTTGCATCGCCCGAATGACTGCCACCGTCGTTCCAGTTTGCTATGGTGCTTCCGCTTATGGTCAGCCCCGTTTTCTTCACCGTGATGGTGTATGTGTATGAGTAACCAGCCTCTAATGCTGGTTTGATAAGGTCTTTATTAGAGTAAGTCTGATTCTCTCCATCGTCTGGAGTAATGTCTAAACTCAGGAAGTCGGTTAGCGTCTGCGGCAGCAAAATCATGGTGAGGGTCATTACGCCCGTGTTGACGTTGTAGTCTGTAACGCATTTGTATTTAACAGTGTTTGTAGTGGGTGTGGGATAAGTTGATTCTATCAGCATCCAGTCGTTCACTACAGAACCCGTGGCTGAGGCTGTTCCTGTCAATATGTCGAACGTACCTTCATGAATCAGTCCGCCCAACTTATAGTTGGCGAATCGCAATACGCTTGGGTCGGTGAAACCGTCGGCTGCCGATACTTGTACCTTTAGGATAAGGCGTGCCATCTTATGCTTGAAAGAGCAATCGCTGCCTCCTGCGGCTGTGTTGTCTGTGAAGCTGATTAGTGGGCTGCTCTTACTTCCCATGGCACCTGTGGCATAAATGTAGTCTATGTCTTCTTGTTTCTCTACCGTATGTTGGTTCTCGGTGTTTACCGTGATTTTCCCATTGTTGCCGGGTAGGGAAGAAGCGTGACTTGTTTCATAAGGTGCATATGCGGCGAAGGTAAACTGGCGTGAGGCGTCTTCGAAGAAAATGCCATTTCCGTCTGTTGCCGGAGTGAAGTCGGCAGATGTTCCTGTGCTTGCGGTCTGGTATTCCACGTTCTTGTACTTTTGTCCCATGGTAGTGTTTGCATCAACCGCCATCACGCCTATATGGTCGGCGTTCCACTTGTTATCCACAGCGCGTGTTTTAGGTCCGCTCACGCCTGCCGTGATTCGTGCTTCTACCGGATTGTTCTGTACTTCGTTCTCTTGTGTACACGCAGCCAATAGAGCTGCTGCTATTGCAATAATGAAAAATTTCATGTTCATAGTCATAATATTATTTTTTGTGGGTTAAAATCTTAATTGTCAGTTAGCATCTCCAGTACCGCCATCTACCTCGTTCCAGCCAGTGATGGTTGCGCCCGTCACCGTTGCTTCTACCGGTAGAAGCAGATTACCCTTTAGTTTAATCGGTTCGGCTTCGTTATTGAAGTTCTTCATAGACTCTGTAACGTCGCTCACTATCTGCTGCGTGTCGCCGTTGTTGAAAGTGATGTCAACCGTCAGTGTCTGTGCTTCAGTAGTTACAATGCCTAGCAGACGGAAAAATAATGTGAACTTGTTGCCGTCTTGTCTGAAAGTGTTTGTTACTTGTGCCGCTGCGCTCCGTTCGCCAGTTGCCATGTCTGCTACCGAAGCCACTCCAGAGAGAGTTGCCGTAGCCGACTGTACACGGCTATAGTCGCCTTCGGTGGCGGTTAGTTCCAGATTGAGTCTGCGTATCAATTGTTTCATCCGGGCTGTTACGCGTAGCGTGTCATCAGCCACTACATTGATGTCTTGTACTGAGGCGAACAGATAACCCGGCATTGGGTTGATATGTTTGGCAGACGTGGCGTTAACCGAGGCGGTATTGTTGGCAACGGTAACTTGGTCTGCTTTGTTGTATGCCGCTAAAGTGTATTTGCCGGCCGGCAGGAGTCGGTTTAAGACGTTGGTTTCTCTGCTCACCTCCTGTTCTTGTCCGTCTATACTCAGGATGTATGTTTGCGGAATGTCGGCATCACTGTTTCTGTCGCTCCAATCTGCGGTTACTACTACCGCTCCACTGTCGGGATGCGGAGTATTATAAAGTTCGTCTTTCACGCAAGATGCTAATAATATGGCAGCCAGAACAGCCGTATATGTTATGAATATATGTCGGTTACTTTTCATTCTGTTTCCTCCCTTATTTAAAGATGTTCCATACTAGTGACACACCTAGGTGGTTCACTCCCCAGTAATTCTTGTTTTCGCTTCCACGGCGAACGCGTACTTTGTCTATTACCACGTACTTTTCATAATCGATATTGGTACATCCTACGCCAATGGAGAAGTCGAGCGATAGGGCGCGGTTCAACTTAAGTATGTAACCGCCGGTTAGTCCTCCGCCCATCAGGTCGCCCTGCTTGCCTGTATCAGAGAGTTTGTAATTGAATTGTCCAGTCTTGAACATGGCACCTAGGTAGCCGCGCTTCTGCTCACCTATATAATAACGGAGTTCGGGTGTCACTTCCCAGAGGGCGTATTTTCTGTCTTTGTCATTCCACGACCATGAAGTCCACGAGCCGTTAACGGATATACCCCATGACGGACTGATGCGCCACTCTATACCGAGGTCGGGCGTGAGGGTTGCCCAGCGCAATAGGTTGGCACGCAAAGCTAATTTAGAAGTTGTAGGTGATAGGGGCTGGATAGATTCATACGAGTTTTCCTGATTGGTAGATGCTTTTGTTTCTACCGTGTGTTGTACTGTTTCTGCAACTTTGTCGTTTTTGGGTTGTTGCTGTTCTTCTTCTTTTCCATAACCTGTCACGTTTTCCTTCGGCAGTATGATACGCACTGTTACGAAGTCGCCATCCGAAGTGTGGTTGTGGGTGATGAAGCTGTTTTCATGCAGATTTTTTCGGATAATCAATTCAGACTTTACACGGTTGGAGCGTGTAGTTGCGATGCTTAGACTTACTTTCTCCGTCTTGCCTGAATTACAGTATCCGTCAACATAAAGAGGTAACCGCCCGTTCATGATATCCGTTTTGTTACTCTCTATGTACTCTAATAGGCGTGTAAGTTCACTGGCATTGTTTTTCCATGGCACATAGAACATATCATTCTGCGGCACGAAGCGGAAAGTGTAGACAGTGTCTGTTTTCTGCTGCGCAAAGGCAGGAAAAACTGCCGTTGCCATGCACAAAAACAAGGTTGGGAATAGAATTTTTTTACTCATTTTCTGTATGTTGTTTTTAATTTCCAATTAGTAACTCTGCATCCAAAATAAGTAAAGAGATTAAAATTCAGTCCGATTCTTGCTATAAAAATTGCCTCAATTGTCAGAATCGCACATCTTTGTGTTTTTGCGTATTTTAGTTTTGTGTTTTAGACTGTTTTTTGTTGTTTAGGCTATTTCTTCATCGGTAACATATCATGTTATTTCGCCTCTGTTTTCTTCCATTTTACAGGGGTACATCCTGCGTTTTCTTTAAACATTCTTATAAAATGGCTTGGCGACAAAAAACCGGATTTCTCGGAGATGTCTGCAACCGTCAGTCTCGGATTTTGCGCAAGCAGACGTTTGGCATATTCTATGCGAAGCCCGGTAATCCAATCGCGGAACGACATTTCGTACTTGGTTTTGATATATTCTGACAGGTAGGTACGGTTGGTTTGAAGTTTGTCTGAAAGTTCCTTTATGGTAAGACCTGGCCGGATATAACCGTCCGTATCAATCCAGCTTTTGATTTTTTTCTCTATTTCGGCGTGGTAGAACGGAGTTTCCTGCTTTTGTTCCTGTTTCTGGTTTGTGGTGCCACACAGATTTTCATTTTCAGAAGTAATACCATCTTCCATGGCGTTTTCTACCTGTTCGTAAAACAGCAGATAGTTAAGATAGCAAAGGAAGAGATAAATGTAAAACGGTACCGACGACAGAATCCAGATATAAATGTATTCATCTGGCAAGAATGTCAGCAGTCCGCATCCTACTCCGAATATTACAGCCCAGTAGGTGAATATGGAGAGCCATTTAATATATGCACCGATATCGTCTGCATGGGTATCATTGAAAATGCGGATTACCTTGTGATATGTTTTGAGAAGTCTATGGGTAAGATACAACCCATAGATAACCAACCATGTAGCCAAGGCGAACATTGCTGTTGCCTGCAAAATACCTTTAGGTAGCAACAGCAGAACGATGCCGGAAAGGATGGAAAACAGTATCCATAGACAGATATGTGTCCGTAACCTACGTTTGGTGATATAAAAGCGGTCGAGCAGGGTGGTGAGGGCGGAACTGAACAGCCAATAGCATAGGAAATAGGTAGACAGGTTCATCAGGATGGCGGCATTGGCATTCTTGAACCTTATCCCAAAGAAGAAATGTACCGAATAGTTGGCTGCAAGTAATAATATGGCTACTCCCATAATTCGTCGGGAACGCAGATAATTTTCAAAAATGGCCTTCTCCGGAGTTTTGGCAAACAAGAAATAAAACCCGAAGAACGACATCAACGGCAGCGCAATACAAAGTGAATAATTGTATATAGATGGTTCCATTGTGTATAATGCTTATGATTCGTTATACAGATGTATGAAAATATCGATGAAACAGATTGTTTTTAGTTTTCTTTTTAATAAAACATAAGTGTAAGCTTACTGATAAGCTAAAGGCTACTTCTGTCTGTACTCTCGTTTCTTCCAGAAATTGAATCCCAGATAAAGGCGTAGGCTTCCAAATGAATTGGTCATCGACATCGACTTTTTGCGATAATCGAACGTGTTCAGCACAAAGATAACTCCGGCATAGTATTTTCCGGTATTCCACGTCATTGCGGCACGGGTTATCACATCGAAGTTTACATTCTTCATCCAGTTGAACATATCGTTATTTTCGTTGGGATTTACTATGTCGCCGTCAAGCTTGGCTCTTTTATAGGCAAGCGCGGGCATTGCCGATAGGTTGAACAGGCAGTTCTTGGCGAATACCCAGTTATAGCCGTAGCCGAAACTGATGTTGTAGTCGTCGTACTTCAGGTTATTGAACTGCAGTGAAGGACGAATCTGAGGCTGCATTGCTTCGGGCAAAAGAGTATAGTCGAACGAGATGTTGTGATGCGAATAAGACATGCCCGCCATGAACGATCCGCAGCTTCTTTTCTGATTGGTAGACTGGCTGTACGCCGCCGGATAAGAGAAGCGTTTGTTATTGAATATCCAATATGTGTTGAGGCCAAGCATCTTGGTATGAAGTCCGTTGAACGTCTGGCCTATGAGGTCGTCGGGCAGATTGAATCCGGAGTACGATTTTATCTTGAAGTCGTGCCCCGAAACCCGGTAGAACAAGTCGACACCGAAGCGTGCACTATACAAATTGAACACATATTCTTTTTTAGAAGAGCTGCTTGTTTTTTTTCGGAGCAACTCTGGTATGCTGGCCGATACGCCTAAGAAAATCCATCGCCACCCGAAGTATACACCTATTTTGGGTGTTGGTTCGGGGGCGAGTGATATAGTTTGTCTACCGTTGGCACGCTGAGCGCCCAGTCGGTATCTTTCTTGCCAAAAACTCTGCTCAACCATGAAGGTGAGGTTGTAATGATTTGGCTCTATGTAAGCAGAGTCGGTAGTATTCAGTGCTTTCCCTAACTTTTCCATTGCTACCTTTGTTTCTTTGGTCAGACGGTTGTTCTCTTGCGCTGCACCTTGCTGTGGCAGCGTAAGAAAGAGTATGCCAAGAAATAGAGTTACAATGTATTTATTCATAATATAAAGATAGAGAAAACGATAGGCCGAGGTCTGTTTATAGCTTGTTCAGGATGCGGTCCATCACCCAGTTGGTAGGTGTGGCGCTTATTCCGTCGCATGTGCAGATGGTTTTACCCTGCAAGTGCTCTACCACAGCCTTAATGAGCGGCAGCTGCACGTATGGAGGGTTTTCGGGCAATATCTCTTCGCGTCCACGTTCTGTGTGCAGAGCTATCGGGTCGTAGGTGAAGATAGAGAAACAAATCATACCCTTATCGCCGATTATTTCGATACGGTCTTCCTTTGCTGACTCGTGCGCTACGAAGCACCATGAGCCAGAGCCGGGCAGTCCGGTCTCGAATTTGAAGCAAGCGCTGATGGTATCTTCCGCTTCGTATAGTCCGCCACGGTTGCTCTTGTATCCTTCGGCTTCGAGTATGCAGCCGAACATCTCCTGAAGCAAGTCGAGCTGATGAGGCGCGAGGTCGTAGAAATAACCGCCTCCAGCTATATCGGGCTGCACACGCCAAGGCAAGTTCTTGCTGTTATAGTCGAGCGCACGCGGTGGTTGCGCAAAACGAATCTGAATGTTGATAACGTTTCCTATCTCTCCCTCTTCTACCAGTTGGCGTACCTTCTGGAAGTATGGCAGATAGCGGCGGTAGTAAGCCACGAAACAAGGAATGCCTGTTTCTTTAGAGATACGGTTAATGCGGGCGCAGTCTTCATAGCTTGCTGCCATAGGCTTTTCTATGTACACCGGCTTTCCGGCTTTCATGGCCATGATGGCGAATGTGGCGTGCGATGAAGGCGGAGTGGCGATATAAATGGCGTTAACGTCTTCGTCGCCTATCAGTTCTTGCGCATCGGTATACCAGCGCGGAATGTTATGGCGTATGGCGTACGATTTTACTTTCTCTTCGTCGCGGCTCATTACGGCAACTACTTTAGAGCCTTCTATCATATTGAAAGCCGGACCGCTTTTCTTCTCGGTCACTTCTCCGCAACCGATGAATCCCCAACGTACTTTATCTAATTTTATCATAGTAGACTGATGTGTTTTTATGGAATGTATTTATTCTTTATCGTTTTATACTCCTTTGTCTTAGTGTAGGCATCGAGCCATGCGTTCAGTGTATCGAGCAACTCGGTAGATTGTTTGCTTACGCCCCATGCGTAGAGTTGTGTAAATCCTATATCTATGCTGATATCCAGATCAGGGAAATTCTTCAGGGCTGTACGCGCTATGGTCTCGTCGCACACGGCATAGTCGATGTCTTTTCCTGCCACCATAGCCAATAGTTGCTCAGGTCCGTATTTCTCAACTTCTTCTACGTAGATGGTATCGGCTATTTCGTTCATAAGGTTATGTATGCGCAGCAGTGCGGGCGAGTTCTTTACCACATACAGACGCTTGCCTGCCAGTTGCAGCTGGTTGCTTATGAACGAGCTGTCGGCATCGTCAGCCTTTTTACGCTGCACCAATACCTGCTTGGCGTGCAGCAACGGATGCGTAAAGAGCAGTGTGTCACTGGTGCGGCTGGTTATGGGCGTGCTTACAGCCAATATATCGTAGCGTCCGTTGGCAATGCCTGTAAGTCGTTCGCTGAAATTCATTTCGGGCACTACCTGCAGTTTCAGGTTCTTGCTCTGCGCGAACTCACGCAATATCTCATAGTCGAATCCGGATAGCGTGGTGTCTTGGTCTACGTGGTAGCTTACGGCGTTATATTCCGTTACCGCCCTCAGTACCCCGCTGCTTATTATTTCCTTGTATTGGCGTGGGGTTCCGTTGTAGTTTTCTTTGGGTGTGCTATTCAACCATATCAGTCCGATAGCGATGGCCAAAGCAATAAGAACGTATCGCAATCCTTTCTTTTTCATTGTATCTATGATAAATGTATTAGTCGAAGAAGTTCCATGACAAGCCTATCTTCAGTGTGCGCGGGTTCAACGGGTAGTGCGGCACCAGGAAGTAGCTCTTTTCGCCTTGTCCCTGCAAGATGTTGTACATCTCTACGAAGAGGCGAGTACGTTTCAGGTGGATATTTACGTATCCGTTTATCAGCGGATATGCTCCCAACTTATACTTCGTAGCTTCGTTCTGCAGATAGAACTGTCCGATAGCGGGTGCATAATCGGGCGCATAGTATTGCGTGAAGTAGCGCACGTCGGCTCCCAACTCTACCTTCAGTACTTTCTTTGCAAGTCCGAAACGGATGTACAGGTTATGATATAGGTTCAGCTCCGGAAGCGGAAGAACATTCTGGTTGCTCGACTTCTGATAAGTAATCTCATTATCGAGATGCAAGATGCCAAACTTGAAATCCTGACGGAGGCTTGCGCTGAATATCTGTATGTTATCTGAACACTGCGCCACTTTCACATCGTTAAGATAAGAAACCGCAGTTTCCGATTCAGACGACGAGGTGGTTTGTTTTACAGAGGTATTGTCCAGATACGTGTAGTTCTTGATATTCTCTACGCCCACTTTAAGCTGAGTCTTCCATCGGTCTATGCTCAACTTACCTTCTATGCGAGTACGCATAATCTTAGATAAGTCGTCATTATCCCACCAATAATGCTTTGAGTGGAAATGACGGAAGAAGAAAGTAGGGTGAAGGTTCTTTACATACGCATTGGCTTCAAAACGAACGGTATCATTAAACAACTTGAAGTTGAGGTTTCCGTTTCCTTCCAGAGTAAACTGCCCTACATCTTCGCCTGCTATGGCTACCTCGCCAGTAGCGTTATAGTGCAGCGTACGTCCTTGCTCCTTAATAAGCTGTCCGCCTACGGTTATGGTGTTCTCTGTATACTTGGTAGGAATACGCTGTCCCGGCGTTCCGGTAATAGTATCCGTCATGGTATACTGTCTGTACTCGTGCGAAGCGAATGCAGTAAGTCCCGCTTTAGCCCATTTGTTGAAGCCCTCTCTCAGCTGAATACCCACAGTGTTTTTGATAGAGGTCTGTTTTGTCTCGTCAAACTGAATGTCGGCTAGATAGTTATTGTTGAAATACTTCTTGTTCTGCGCCTCGTCTTTCGATATATACTCACGTTTATTCAGGTCCACTTTTACGGTATGCATAAAGCTTGTTACCGGGACGAATATCTCCGTGTTTACGGTGTCTTTCTCATCGGGATTCTCACGATAGAAACCTACGTTATAGCGGTGAGTCAAGAACGCGTGATAACCTCTGTTGTGATTCCAGATGTTAGAAAGATTCACCGGTATTTCGCCATTGCTATACGTACGTCCCCCCTGCGCCATGTCTAATGGAGCGGTGATGTAGCGGTCGTCAGTGATACCACCGTTTTCTGCCACCTTCAGGTTATCGTTTATAAAGCTGAAATGAGCGTTGTACTTATCTCCTAAATGATAGAAGAAGAGGTTGCCGTTGAACATGGCGGTAGACTGATTCTGATAAATACCGCGTCCGTAGATATAGTCTATATTGAATCCGAAGCCTGTTCTCTTGTTGGCGTTCATAGCCAGATAAGCCTTGAAACGCTCTTCACCGTATCGACTGCTGCCATGCTTAAAGTAGCTCAGGTTAGTGAAAGGCGATTTGGTATTGGTGTATACCACATTATCCGGATGCATTACCGCATAGTCGTACGGATCGAGAAAAAAGAAAGTGCTGGTTTCTTTTCTGTCGAAGAAGATATGCGAAAGGCGCGGAGCACCCAAGTTGCCAAGATACGAATAGTGACCCAGCAAGCCTCCGGTGTCATTAGTGTTCTGGAAGTTATGCTGAAGCGTATCCACCGGAATCTCCGTAATGTTTCCGAAGCGTTGGTCTATCACCCACGAGCTTAGTCCGATGGGGATAGTGCTCGCATCGTTTACGGCGGATGAGTCGACTGGGTTTCCATAACGGTCGTAACGGTCGGCATCCATACCCGAAGCCGAGTTTCCGTATCGGTTAGTCAGTGAATTCTGAGCGTTCACTGTACAGCATATCATTATTAGCGTAGCTATAAAAAGAATTCGTTTCATAATGTCGCAAAGATACAACTTTATGCCGAAAGCTTAACCGTTACAAAATATAAAAGTAAAAAGGCTGGAATGTTTTATAAAAGAATTATCGTCTTTTATAGTAACATTCCAGCCTTTAGCTGCTTTATTTATCAGAAAATAACGCTATCAATCCATTTTCTTGATGATGTCCATACCAATGCGGATGGCTTCTTCGTTCATCGGAATCAAGTTGTGGTGACGCTCGGGCAGTGTTTTGCGGAGCGCTTTCACTACACTTTCTATCGACACGATGGGGCGAATCTTAAGCAGTCCACCCAATACAATCATGTTGAATGTCTTTGCCATCTTGCGTTCGTTGGCCTCATCCATCGCATCAATGCGGTACACGTGAATGTCTTTACGTGTGGGAGGTTCAATGATACCATATCCGTCGTATATCAGCACTCCGCCCGGCTTTACCTTATCTTCGAACTTGGCCAGTGAAGGCTGGTTAAGGATAATGGCCGTATCATATTTGCTCAAGATAGGAGAGGAGATGCGTGTATCGCTTACTATCACGGTGACATTGGCAGTACCGCCACGCTGTTCGGGACCGTAAGCAGGCATCCATGTTACTTCCTTGCCTTCCATCAGTCCGGAGTAGGCAAGAATCTTTCCCATCGACAATACGCCTTGTCCGCCGAATCCGGCTATAATTATTTCTTCTTTCATATCGTATCCGTTTACTAAGTCGATAAATTATTTTATATCCGTAGTGTCTTTCATATCGCCCAGCGGGTAGAACGGGAACATATGTTCTTCCATCCATTTGTTGGCTGCTTCGGGCGACATCTTCCAGCCCGAGTTACATGTAGACACTATTTCTACCAAGCTGGAACCCTTGCCGTGCATACAGTTCTCGAAAGCCTTGCGGATGGCCTTCTTTGCCTTGCGTATAGCCGCAACCGACTGAACCGACTGGCGGGTAACGTATGCTGTTCCGGTAAGTGTGGCTGCTATCTCTGTCATCTTCAGCGGGTAACCGTGAATTTCAGGGTCACGTCCGTAAGGACAAGTGGCAGTTTTCATACCTACCAATGTAGTAGGAGCCATCTGTCCACCAGTCATACCATAAATAGCGTTGTTGATGAAAATGATAGCTATATTGTCACCTCTGTTCAGTGCGTGAATGGTTTCGGCAGTACCGATACAAGCCAAGTCGCCATCGCCCTGATAAGTGAACACCAAGCGGTCGGGCCACAAGCGTTTGATAGCTCCAGCCAATGCAGGCGCACGTCCGTGAGCGGCCTCCTGACAGTCTATGTCGAGGTAATTATACATGAACACGGCACATCCTACAGGGCTGATGCCGATAGCTTTCTCCGCCAAGCCCATTTCGTCGATAACCTCGGCTATCAACTTATGAACTACACCATGACTACATCCCGGGCAATAATGCATCGGGTTATCATTCAGCAGACGGGGCTTTTGGTAAACCAGATTCTCCGGTTTCATTATATCTTCTTTTGTCATTGTCTATCCTCCTTGCTGGTTTTTATCTTAGAAAGAATCGCAAAATGATTTCTATCATCTTTACTGCTAACGATGCCGCGCAGACGTAGAAAAACGTTATGCGATGATCGGCTCCGCTGAAATACAGAATCAGCGAGATGGCTGCTCCTATGAGGAACAGTACATTAAGTATGGTTCTGATTTTATCGATGCTGTCCATCTTTCCTTATTTGTTTATAAGTTTCTCCAAGGCTTCAACTACTTCGTCAGGGTCTGGAACAATACCTCCCAATCGTCCGAAGTGTTCTACCGGTAAGCTGCATTTAACTGCCAGGTTTACGTCTTCTATCATCTGGCCGCTGTTAAGCTCTACTACCAAGATACCTTTCAGTTTCTTGCTGCGTTCATACAGCGGTTTCGACGGGAAAGGCCACAGTGTGATAGGACGGAACAAGCCTACTTTCACGCCTTTCTCGCGAGCGTGTTCTATAGCCTTCTGAGCGATACGTGCACACGATCCGAAAGCGACGATAAGGTATTCTGCATCTTCGCAGTCAATCTCTTCGTAGCGTATTTCCTTCTCTTCTATTTCGGCATACTTAGCCTGCAGGTGCAAGTTGCGTTTTTCCATTACAGCCGGGTCTAGCTCAAGCGAAGTAATGATGTTAGGCTTGCGTCCTTCGCGGCGTCCGTTTGCAGCCCAAGGACATTGCTCTATAATCTCAGCTTCTGTGCGGCGTGGGCGAGGAGCCGGAAGAGTAACCTTCTCCATCATCTGTCCGATAACGCCGTCGGCCAAAATCATTGCCGGGTTACGATACTTGAAAGCAAGGTCGAAAGCCAATCCTACAAAGTCGGCCATCTCTTGTACTGAAGCCGGTGCGAGAGCTATCACATGATAGTCGCCGTGACCGCCGCCCTTGGTAGTCTGGAAATAATCGGCCTGACTAGGCTGGATGGTACCAAGACCTGGTCCGCCACGCATTACGTTTACTACCAGACACGGTAATTCGGCTCCTGCTATATAAGAAATACCCTCTTGTTTCAAACTAACGCCAGGGCTTGATGATGAAGTCATTACCATTTTGCCTGTTCCGGCGCCTCCATATACCATATTGATGGCTGCAACTTCACTTTCGGCCTGCAACACTACCATTCCGGTTGTTTCCCATGGTTTTTGCTCGGCCAGAGTCTCCAATACTTCAGATTGGGGAGTGATAGGATAACCGAAGTAACCATCTACACCGATGCGTATGGCCGCATGTGCAATGGCTTCGTTACCTTTCATTAGAACTACTTCTTCTGCCATAATTTATCAAGTATTCGTTTTATTCATTACATTTTGCTCTGTACACGGTCAGGCATCCGTCCGGACACACAATGGCGCATGATGCACATCCTACACATGCGTCTTCGTTTACTGGCTGTACATAGTTATACCCTTTAGGGTTTACTTTGGCTGTGAGTGAAAGTACTTTCGCCGGGCAGGCTACAACACACAAGTTGCATCCTTTGCAGCGTTCTGTATTCACTACGACCACACCTTTCATTTTAGCCATAAATAATTATGTTTTATTGATTAAACATGTCTTTATTGTAAAAGTTAAGTATATCCATCACCATCGCTCGTGCGTCTGCCGCCGGACTTTCGGGGTTGATTTGGATAGCTTCCTGATAACTGTTCAGGGCTCCTTGCCAATTGCCTTGTTTGCGGAACGCATTTCCCATAAGATAGTAGGCTATATCTATTCCCTCAACGTTTGTTGTAATAAAATCTGTCAATAGCCCGATGGCTGTTTCCGTATCACCGTCGTTTATCAACTGTTTAATGTCATTCAACTTGTCCGTCATGGCAGTGTATATATAATTGGTCATAAGGCAAAGATAAAGTTTATTTTCGTGCAAGTGTTCTGTTTTTCTTTTTTTTTAGTCTAATAATCATAAAATAAATTTTCTTTATAATTGTAATTTATTGATATATAATTCATTAGAGCTTGTATTGATTTGTTTTATTTGAAAATGTTGCTTGCGTAACTATATGCCAATATAACACCTTCGTCTTGCTGTTTTTCGTGTTTTTTATATACAAAAAACGAGGGGCTGTTTCTCTGTAAAAGCTAGAAGATGTAGAATTGTACATTGAGTGAATTCTGTTTACTTATGAAACTCTTTAATGAAGTTGTCTTAGTACAGATTTACTTTAC
>ULYR01076031.1_pt1 | contig 120056 bp, 92 predicted proteins | sample 1962341 | NCBI WGS metagenome assembly ULYR01 (sample SAMEA4835868, study PRJEB28245) | human gut metagenome | biome: gut microbiome; material: fecal sample | place: Denmark | collected 2008 | reverse complement strand
CAATAAATTCAACCTCAAAGTCTAAATCCGAAACTTGAGTTCATAATTGCAAATTAATATATGATGTTTTTTGAAATTATGCTGTCGTATTTTTGCATGCTATATGATGTAAATGTGCAGTATATCCCGGCTCATACGGTAAATAGTCGTGAAACAAAAAACTTATCCAAACCTCGCGGAAAATAGATTTTCATGGCCTTTGGTTATATTTATTCGGCTCGGAATGAATTCAATGTGGATTGTTTTTATTCATAACGCAAGGCATAATGCAGGAAAATAGACCAGACAATGCAGCTTGCGCAAACAGTGACATTGCGGGTATAACGAAATAATAGGCCCACATCGTCTTAATCAATCAGTTATCAACACACGTGCAACACGCTCTTTACATATAACAATAAACTCACCTCACCGCAACAATATATTCACATTGCCACAACCGATAGATTCACATTTCCGCAACGATAAATGCATACTGCTGCAACCTCATTGTTTTCATTACGCGTCGGACAAATACTTTCCTTGTTTTCCTAACACCTAATATCATCGTTTCTGAATAAAACTTATGGAACGTACTTACAATTTTTCTTGACTAAATTTTGACAAAATATTTTTGCAAAAGAGGTGTAAAGGAATGTTAAAACCTATATGATAAAGGCCATTTTGCCCCGAACCGTCTTTTGATGTACCCCGAACCGTAGTCCGAAAAGATTCATTTTGCTTTCCGAAAGAGCCCATTTCAGCTTGCGAAAAAGCCTATTTCATGGTGCGATATGGTGCTTTTCGGCCCCTGAAATGGGCCATTTCGCAAGCCGAAATGGTGCTTTTTGCAAAACGATAAAACACCCTTCAAACATAAGTCATTGATATCCAGCATATTGTAAAAGTTTCTCGTAATTCGCGTATTTGCGTCTGAAGGAGAGTCAGCTCGCAAATACACGCTTATTTTTCGGGGTATATCAGGAAACTGAGGCGGAAAAATCAAAATCCGGTTACAATTTGAAAGTGATACATATTGTGTTCATTTCATCATAATGAAACACCGATATTTAAGTGTCGAAACCTTAATCTCTATATCGGAATCAATCCTCGTTCAGTTTCTTCTGAGTCGATATGTCTGCTGCAATGTTCCGTTCTTTTATGATTGATATATGGCATGTATAAACAATCTATGCCGTATCGCCGTCTGCTTTTCAGTTCACGGGTTTTCAAATAAAAGATATTTCGTTACGAATATAGTGAAGATAAAGCTATGTTATAAGGTGTAGATGTTCGCGTGCTTATGTTGAAGAGGCATTGTATGCGTATGTCATTGCTGTGCTGAATGATGCGTTTGATTGTGCTTAAAAGTTTTGTCACCTCTCAGAACGGTTCGTTCTGACGTGCGATAATGCGCTTATCGCCCTGTGAAAAAGGATTTTACGTACGGCATACGGTGCGCGACAGATGGAAAATGCGGAATCCTTTGCTGCGGAAAAGCCTTTTCTGTGCGACTTGATTTTACGGAATAAGGAATAAGAAAATGTTAATTTTCTCCGGATTTTAACTTAATATTTGTTATCGGCATTGCGCGAAGTCGTGTGTTTGGCGTATCTTTGTGATGTGGCATGTCCTGTTGTCGGACATGCGAAGCAAGTGTACACTGACGCCGGACATGTGCGTCGTGTACGGCCCTAAGCTTAATGACAAACAAGGAAAACGGATGAAGATACTGGTCATAGAGGACGATGCCGACCTGCGCGAGATCATAGTCAGGTCGTTGGAAAAGGAACGTTATGTGGTGGAGACGGCTGCCGACTGTGCCACTGCGCGAATGAAGGTGTTTGTTTATGAATACGACTGCCTGCTGCTCGACATCATGTTGCCCGACGGCAGCGGTCTTGACATACTGCGCGATATGTCGGCGCGCGGCCGCAAGTGCAACGTAATAATACTCTCGGCGAAGGATTCGATAGAGGATAAGGTGACGGGTCTTGACCTCGGTGCCGACGACTATCTTGCCAAACCGTTCCATCTGGCAGAGCTTCACGCGCGTCTGAAAAGTGTGATAAGGCGCAGCCGCAACGACGGCGACAGCGTGATGAGGATGGCAAACGTGTGTGTGCACACCGACAGTTTCAGGGTGGAGGTGGACGGAAAGCCGCTTGAGCTCGGCCGTAAGGAATACGACATACTTACATACTTCATGAACCGTCCGGGCCGACTCATCGAGAAACAGATGCTTGCCGAGGCTGTGTGGGGCGACTATATAGACGTGGCTGACAACTTTGACTTTGTTTATGCTCAGATGAAAAACCTGCGCAAGCGTCTCAAAACGGCCGGCGCGGGCATTGAGATAAAGACTGTTTACGGATTCGGTTACAAACTCGTGGAGATATGAAACTCATTAACTACATATCGTTGCGTCTGTCGGCGATTGCAGCTGTGGTGCTGGCGTTCTGGTCGGTGTTCTTCTATTTTGCCATCATAGACGAGATAAACGACGAGGTGGACGACTCGCTGGAAGACTATGCCGAGCTTGTCATACGCCGTGCTTTGGCGGGTGAGCCCCTGCCTACTGCCTCGAGCGGTTCCAACAACCAGTATTATCTTCACGAGGTGTCGGCCGATTATGCCGCCACACACGACCATGTGCGCTATGAGGACCGTACGGTGTATATAAGGGAGAAGCGTGAGTTCGAACCAGCGCGCGTCATAAGTTATATATATACTACGGACGACGGCCGTTTTTTTGAGGTGGAGGTGTCGGTCCCGACCATCGACAAGGCCGACCTGAAGGAAGCCATCTTCTACTGGCTTCTGTTCCTTTACGTTGCCATCCTGCTTGGTTTCGTGTTGCTCAACCTCATTGCCGTGAAGCGCAGCATGCGTCCGCTGGCGGTGCTTCTGAAGTGGGTTGACGACTATCGCCTGGGACGTGAGAACCGCGAACTGGACAATCCGACATACGTGACAGAGTTCAGCAAGCTCAACGAAGCCGTGGTGCGTTCCATGAAACGTAACGAGGAGCAGTACGAACAGCAGAAAATGTTCATAGGCAATGCCTCGCACGAGATGCAGACACCGTTGGCAGTGTGCCAGAACCGCATAGAGATGTTGCTCGACGACGACAATCTTACCGAGCAGCAGATGGGCGAGTTGGTGAAGACTCTCGGTACGCTCGGCTCGCTGTCGAGGCTCAACAAGTCGCTGCTTTTGCTGTGTAAGATTGAGAACGGACAGTTCACCGATGTTGAAACGGTGGACGTTGACGTGATGACGAAGCGTCTGCTCGACGATCTGAAGAGTGTGCTTAAGAAGAGGAACATAGAGGTGTGCATAGGAAATTCGGAGCACTGGCACGTGAAGATGAATCCCATGCTGGCGTCAACGCTTGTCGGCAATCTGCTGAAAAACGCTTTTGTGCACAATGTTGACGGCGGACGTGTGGTGGTGAATATAGGCAGCCGTGGCATGAGCGTGGCAAACACGGGTGATGACGGACCGCTGGACAAGGCAAAGATATTCACCCGTTTCTATCACACGAGCGGCAAGAAAAGCTCCACGGGAATTGGTCTGTCGCTGGTGAGTGCCGTGTGCAACCTTTATTCTTTCAACATAGACTATCGCTATGAGAACGGTATGCACACCTTCGAGATAACCGAGGGTAAGGCATGAAAATTCCTCCGGATAACCCTTCAGACGGTAATGATGATGCGGTCTGAAGGGTTTTATTATTAATAAACGTTAATATTATAGATTCTGACGTTTTTTTCAGATTCATTTCAGAATTGCATCGCAACTTTGCAATACGAAAGTCAGAGAGGTGGCAGATAGAGAACGAGAATATCTGGGGCAACCAATCGGACAACGTAAGCAAAATACAATAGAAATAATAACCATAAAAAAGAAATGAATATGAAGAGATTTTTGAAAGCCAGCATCGCAGCATTGTTCTGCCTGTTCGTAGTGAATGTAAACGCAGTTGCTTCAAACGACAAGCCGATAGAAGTGTCGCAGCTTCCACAGACCGCACAGCAGGTTTTGAAAAAAGATTTCTCCAAGATGAAGGTTGCATTGGCAAAGATGGAGTCTGGACTCTTTGATACAAGTTATGACATCATCTTCACCAACGGCGACAAGGTGGAGTTCGACCGCAACGGCAACTGGACCGAACTGAAATGTAAGTATTCTCAGGTTCCTGCCCGTCTCATCCCGGCCGCCATCAGCAACTATGTGAAGAAGAACTATCCGTCGGCCAAGATACTCGAAATAGAAAGAGACCGCAGTGAGTACGACGTGAAACTGAGCAACGGAATAGAGATAACATTCAACAAGAAGTTCCAGGTTATAGACATAGACAACTGAAAGGAGGAAACTGAAGAATGAAGTGGAAAATGTATCTTATGGCTGTGCTTATGGTAGCATTCGTGACAGTAAGTTGCAGCGACGACGATGATAATTTCAGTGTGAATGATGTTCCGGCTAAGGTAATGGATGCGTTCAAGACCAAGTATCCTAACACAATGGCACATTGGGAAAAGGAACGCGGCAAGATAAAGGCGGAGTTCGTGGTCAACGGACAGGAAGCTGAGGCATGGTATGAGACCGACGGCACGTGGATAGGCACCGAAACGAATTTCAGAGGATCATTCCCTGAGCCGGTGCAGAACTATATCAACACCAACTATGCAGGCTATACAGTGGATGATGCAGACTGGATAGAGACTCCGACGCTGAACTATTTTGACATTGATCTTGAGATGTTGGCTAAGCCGGATGTGAGACTTCTCATAAAGGAAGACGGAACATTGGTAAGATAAATGTGAATTTCGATTGACATGACATAATTATAAAGAGGTTGCGACCGTGTTGGTTGCAACCTCATTTTTTATTTGTCCGGTGCCGTATCTTGTTCTTTCCGGATTGCGGCACGCGCTAAGTCAGTCTTGTTTCTTAAGATTATTTTCCTTTAGGATAGCCCACAGGATTGTTGAGAAGAGGCAGGGCTGTGTCGCCGAGTTTAAGTATTTTCTTCAGCTCGGTGCTGTTCATCGTAGCCCGCGGTACGGTTACGAGTCCGTTGCCGGCACAGAACAGACAGATGTTCTGCGATACATAGCCGGCGTCCATTGCGGCTGTCATGCGTGTACGTTCGTTCTTTGCGTCGCCGAGTTTAGACAGTTCGGAAACAAGAACGAGCGAAACCGGGAACTGATTGACGAAGTCCTGACCTGAAGCCACGGCGTCGCGGTGGTCGCCTTCTGTGATGAGTTGCAGTCGGTTCTCGGCTGCTATGTATTTGTATGCGCCCGTCTTGCTTATTACATACACGTCGATGTCTTGACGGTTGAGTGCCGATGGGGCAGTGCGTTTGTTGTCTCCGGGGCGGTTTATGCCGTTGGCGGCCCACAGAAGGTCGGACAAGTCGGCTGTGCTCAGCTCCTTATCGGCACATTCGCGGTGCGACTGTCTCTGTGCGAGCGACTTCATTATGCTTACGCCTTTGTCTTTGTTAGGTGCCAGTAACTGGATGTCTTTAGTGTTTTGTGCGGTTGCGCATGATGCCAATACGGCCATCATGGCGGCGAACATCATTTTCTTCATATTCGGATTGTTTTAGTGTTAACAAAAAACGGATGGTACAGCATGACGTGTTCATGCCGTGACCATCCGTTAAGATTTATGTGTTGTTGTTTACTTACAGCTTGGAGTCCACGGCTTCAGTTGTTTGAAGAAGTCGTTGCCTTTATCGTCAACAAGGATGAATGCCGGGAAGTTCTCAACCTGAATCTTCCAGATTGCTTCCATACCGAGTTCAGGATATTCAACACACTCGATGCTCTTGATGCTGTTCATAGACAGAACGGCAGCCGGACCACCGATGCTTCCCAGATAGAATCCGCCGTGCTTCTTGCATGCGTCGGTTACAACCTGAGTACGGTTACCCTTGGCAATCATTACCATTGAGCCTCCGTGATCCTGGAACTCGTCAACATACGGGTCCATACGGTTGGCTGTTGTCGGGCCCATTGAGCCGCAAGGCATTCCTTCCGGAGTCTTTGCAGGACCGGCGTAGAGTACAGGATGATCCTTGAAATACTGCGGAAGATCCTCGCCTGCGTCCAGACGTGCCTTCAGTTTGGCGTGTGCTATGTCGCGTGCAACGATGATAGTGCCGTTGAGGCTGAGGCGTGTTGAAACCGGATATTTGCTCAGTTCCTTGCATACTTCGCTCATTGGCTGGTTCAGGTCAATCTTTACGGCGTTGCCTTCGCCTGCCTTACGCAGCTCTTCAGGTATGAGTTCGCCGGGGTTGTCGTCGAGTTTCTCAATCCAGATACCGTCTTCGTTTATCTTAGCCTTGATGTTGCGGTCGGCCGAGCAGCTCACTCCCAGACCAATCGGGCATGATGCTCCGTGGCGCGGAAGGCGTATTACGCGGATGTCATGAGCGAAATACTTGCCGCCGAACTGTGCTCCCAGACCAATCTTGTGAGCCTCGTCGAGCAGCAGTTTCTCGAGCTCGATGTCGCGGAACGCACGTCCTGTCTCGTCGCCTGTGGTAGGCAGGTTGTCGTAGTAGTGGGTTGATGCGAGCTTGACTGTGAGAAGGTTCTTCTCGGCAGATGTACCGCCGATAACGAATGCGATGTGGTAAGGAGGACAAGCTGCTGTTCCGAGAGTCTTCATCTTCTCGACAAGGAACGGTACAAGAGTGCCCGGGTTCTGTATGCGGGCCTTTGTCTCCTGATAGAAATATGTCTTGTTGGCAGAGCCACCACCCTTAACTACGCACAGGAACTTGTATTCGCAGCCTTCGGTTGCCTCGATGTCGATCTGTGCCGGCAGGTTGCAGCGTGTGTTCACTTCCTCATACATTGAGAGCGGAGCGTTCTGTGAGTAGCGCAGGTTCTCCTCTGTGTATGTCTTGTAAACACCTTTCGACAGAGCCTCTTCGTCGCAGAAGCCTGTCCATACGTGCTGTCCTTTCTCTCCGTGGATGATTGCCGTACCGGTGTCCTGGCAGAAAGGCAGCTTTCCTTTGCATGCCACCTCGGCGTTGCGGAGGAATGTCAGTGCCACGTATTTGTCGTTGTCGCTGGCTTCCGGGTCGCTCAGTATCTTAGCAACCTGTTCGTTGTGTGAACGGCGCAACAGAAAATTGACGTCGCGGAATGCCTGGTTTGCAAGCATTGTCAGTGCTTCCGGACTTACCTTGAGGATTTTGTTGCCCTCAAATTCGCTGACACTTACACCTTCTTTAGAAAGAAGATAGTATTCGGTGTCGTCCTTGCCCAACTGGAACATGGGCGCGTACTTGAATTCTGGTGTTGTTGCCATAATGTATTTTTTATATAACCTATTTTGTCTTTTTGCCTTGTATGATGCGTGTCAAAAAACATTCGGCCAAGTCAGCGTATGCCTTTTGATGCGGTGTGTCCCGCTTACGTTTTCATACCTCAAGGCTGATTGCAAAGTTATACAATTTTTTTGAAACCTGATTCGTTATTTCTGCTTTATTAAGACGCCTTTTGGTTTTTTCTCACGACAGGCGGTCATGCGTTTTCGTGCCGGACCCGTGGCGTGGCTGAAGGGATAAAAACGACAGGTATCAGTGTCGCGGTGCGATGATGATACGGTTGTTCCGGATGGGCATCGGGATGTGTATTGTTCCGTACGCAGCAGGTCAATGATCTGACGTACAATCATTTTATAATGACAGGATGATTTTCTGAATAATCTGAAATATAAGCAAATAAATGTTTAGCGTACCGATACGCCGCATTATTAAATATGTAAGCCGTTATGTGTTGTGTATTAACGGGTTGCGGGAACAAAACTTTTTATGTAACTTTGCTGGCACGGATAACTTAGCCACGCATCCGTTCCGTTGTCGTATACGGCAGAAGGCGTGGCAGAAAACAGAAAAATCAATATGATAAAACATTATCAGGAAACAATCAACCATCGGCTTATAATGCCGTTGCAGCATTTCATCAATCAGGAGAAGTCGGGTGGAATAGTGCTTGGAGTGAGCATCATACTTGCGCTCGTGCTCGCCAACTCGCCTTTGAGCGACGCTTATTTTCATTTCTTTGAGCAGAAGTTCGGATTTCTGTTCAACGGTGTGGATTATTTCAATTACGACCTTCACCATTGGATAAACGACGGTCTGATGTCGATGTTTTTCTTTGTCGTCGGTCTGGAACTGAAGCGCGAGTTCATCGGAGGCGAGCTTGCCGATGTGCGTAATACGATACTTCCCATAGGTGCGGCGGTGTTCGGTATGATTGTTCCTGCCCTTATCTATTTCTCGTTCAATACTCAGGGCGACGTGTCGAGCGGCTGGGGAATACCCATGGCGACCGACATAGCCTTCTCGCTTGCCATACTTTATGTGCTGGGCGACCGTGTCCCGTTGTCCATAAAAGTATTTCTCACAACGCTTGCCATTGTCGATGACCTTGGTGCGGTGCTCGTGATAGCGTTCTTCTACACCTCAGAGATATCGTTGCTCAGCATAGGTGTGGGCGTGGCTTTCCTGCTTGTGATGTATGTTGCCAACCGGCTGGGAGTGAAGAACGTAGTGTTCTACGGCGTGATAGGCATCTGCGGCGTGTGGACCGCCTTCCTTATGTCGGGCATACACGCCACGATAGCTGCCGTGCTTGCCGCCTTCATGATACCTGCCGACGCCCGCATAAGCGAGCCGGTTTATATGGCGCGCGTGTCGAAACTCATCAGACGGTTTCGCAATGCCGAGCCAAACGACGTATCAACGCTCGAACCCGAGCAGGTGGAGATAATCGACCGGATGATCGGCGATTCGCGCGACGCCATCCCGCCGTTGCAGCGTCTGGAGCACTCCATGCACCAGTTGGTGTCGTTTGTCATCATGCCGATATTCGCGCTTGCCAATGCCGGCATATCGTTTGAGGGAATAAGCATGGATGCGGTGTTCTCAAACAATGTGGCAATAGGCGTGATGCTGGGTCTGCTTATAGGAAAACCTGTGGGCATTGTGGCCTCCGTGTTCCTGCTTACACGCCTTAAACTTGCGCGCATGTCTGCCTCGATGACCACCCGCAGACTCGTCGGCGTCGGCTTCCTTGCGTCCATCGGTTTCACCATGTCGATGTTCATATCCACTCTCGCATTCGTCGATGCCACCCATCTCATACAGGCGAAGCTCGGAATATTCGCCGCTTCGATACTTGGCGGAGTGCTGGGATACATCCTGCTTAAAGGAAAGAAACAATAGAAATATTATATTTAGAACATCCGGGCGTACTGCGCAGATATGCAGTGCGCCCGTTTCTTTTGTCAGATATTTATTTTTATAAGGTGAATAGTGTCTGTGTATTAATGGGGATGAAGAAATCATGTAGGGATATCGGCGTACTTTTTTCTGATGAAACGAAACCCGAATCGATCGTAAGACCGCAAATATTCATTTCGTATCATAATATTTCCCGTCCTGTTTCCTCCGCTTTATTGTCGTAATTCCGTTCGGCTCGTTGTTCCGCCATATTCCGTTACGCTTTTAAAAAAGATGTGATACAATCGGTCCGGTAGTAAAACAAAACTCACAGAACGTATGACGCCCGACATTGTTTAAACTGATATGTACTACTTTCAGATTGTAACCGGATTTTGATTTTCGCGTCCGAGTTTCCCGATATACCCCGAAAAATAAGCGCGTATTTGCGGGCAGACTCTCCTTTGGACGCAAATACGCGAATTATGAGATGTTTTTATAAGATATTGAATATCAACGATTTATATTTGAGGGGTGTTTTATCGTTTTGCAAAAAGCACCATTTCGTATTGCGAAATGGCCCATTTCATGGGCTGAAAAGTACCATATCGCACCCTAATATAGGCTCTTTCGCAAGCTGAAATGGGCTTTTTCGGAAAGCAAAATGAATCTTTTCGGACTACGTTACGGGGTATATCAAAAGACGGTTCGGGGCAAAATGGCCTATATTATGTATGTTTTAACATTCATTTACACCTCTTTTGCGAAAATATTTTGTCAAAATTCAGTCAAGAAAAATTGTAAGTATGTTTCATCAGTTTTCTTCTGAAACGCTGATTATAAGTGTGAATAAGGGCACGGGAAGTATTCATCCGCCGTGTTATGAACACAATGTGGTTGCGACGGTGTTAATTTATCGTTGTGTCAATGTGAATATATCGTTGCGGCAATGTGAATATATTGTTGTGACGGTGTGATTTTATTGTTGTATGAGAATGGTACGTAGTCAGTGTGTGGATAAATGATTGATTAAGGCAATGTGTATTTATTGTTTCGCGTGGTCAGTGTTGTCACTGCTCATACCGCCCGTGCAGTTAGTAAGTTTTCCTGCATCATATATCGCGTTGTTAATAAAACCATTCTGCACTGGGCTTCTGCGTATTTATCCGTAATGTTTATATGCCGCACCTGTCGTTTGATTATTGATGCTTTTTGTTCCCGTTGGCAGACAGATTAATTAATGATATGTTCAGGCAGTATATAAGAAAACACCGCCCGGGTAAGGTGTGTCCCGGGCGGTGTTGTGTGTTAATATCCGAATATTTCTTCGGTTGTGAGTCTCTTTATCGGACCTATCTTTTCAAGAGCTTTCATGTCGAGCTGTTTCTCATCGCCGAGAATCATGTAGCGGTAAGGCTTGTTGGCCATGTGTTCTTTCTCAAACTTAGCCACATCATCCATTGTCATAGAAGGCACAGCCTCATAAATCTTCTTGTTGATGTCGTAGTCTATGCCGAGGTTTTCAGCATTGAGGTATGCGTTGATAATGCTGAATTTGGTGGTACGCGATGACGCAAGACGTTTCATGAGGGCCTGCTTTGCCAGTTCAAATGCTTTATCCGATTTAGGCATCGTGTTCAGGATGCTGTTGAACGTGTTGATGCAGTCCATCATCTTGTCGTTCTGCGATATGATGTATGTATAGGCATACTCGGTGTCTTCCTTGTATCCGGGAGTTCCATACATCGCGAATGCGCTGTAAGCAAGTCCGCGTGCCTCGCGCAGTTCCTGGAACACAACGGTGTTCATGCCTCCTCCGTAGTACTCATTGAACAGTGCTGCGATGGGTTCCTGCTCTGCGTTCCATGTCTTGCCCTCGTTGTGATACTGAATCATATAGATGTTCTTTGCTTCGTATGGAGCGATGTAAACCTCGTTCTGAGTTGTCTGCTGCAGTCTGTACGGCTTGTTCTGCGGACCGTCAACAATTTTCTTGGCAGTCTTATGTTCTTTGTTGACTGTTGCAGTGAGTTCCTTCATGTCCATCGGACCATAGTACAGAACACTGTGCTTGTAGTTCTTCAGATCTTTTATCATATCTACAAGTTTCTGAGGATCCATCTCTTTCAGTTCTGCTGACGATGGGCAGTTGAGCGCGGAGCTGTATTTTCCATACATTCCATAATACTGCAGTCTGCTGAAGTTTACTCTCTGCTTGAGCTTGTTGTCGGCACGCGACTTCTCAACGATGCCTACATATTTGTCGTAAGCGTCTTTGTCAACCTTTGCGTTGGCGATGAAGTCTTCCATGAGTTTCATTGCCTCAGGCATGTTCTCTGCCAGACCGCTGATGCTGACAGACATGTCTCTTGACCCGACAGTGATGTAATACGAGCAAGCCAGCTCATAGAACTTCTGTTTCAGCTGCTCGGCAGTCATCTTGTCTGTGCCGAGATAGTTGAAATATTCAGCTGCATACGGCAGCCACTTGTTGCTTGTCTCACCGAATTTGTAGTAATAGTACAGTGTGAAGCGACCGTTCTCCGTGTTCTTGACGTAGAGTACAGGCAGGCCTTTCTTGGTCTCGCCCTTTGTGAGATCAGTGTTGAAGTCGACGAATTTTGGCTGTATGTCCTCAGTCTTAGAGTTGATGATGTCGGTTACGAACTGGCTCTGCAGGTCGCGGTTGGTCGGTATGGCAGTGATCTGCGGCTTGTCTATCTTCTTGACGGTATTGTCTTCGCCGATGCGTTTGTATACAGCTATGTAGTTGTCTTTGAAGTGACGGTTGACAAAATCGACGATCTGCTGTTTTGTTATCTTTGATATGCGGTCGAGTTTGCCTACGACGTCGCTCCAGTCCTGACGGTTTATGAATGCGTCGACAAACATATTGGCACGTCCCTCGTTGCTTTCGAGCGATGTGTAGAAATCAAGTTTCTGGTTGTTTATGACGGCCTTGATAAGGTCTTCACTGAACTCACCCTTCTTCAACTTCTCAATCTCACTGAGAAGCAGAGCCTTGACATCATCAAGCGACTGTCCTTCCTTTGGATATCCGGCTACGACAAGGCCTGAATATTCAGCCAGCGGATAAGTGAAAGCACCACCGCCGAGCCATTTCATCTGCTGGTCGAGGTCGAGATCCATCAGTCCGGCTTTGCCGTTAGACAGCAAGTCGCAGATAACATCGAGGGTATCGGTCTGCAGCGATGCTGCCTTGTCGAATTTCCATGCCATGTATATGCGCTCCGACTCTTGGCCCACTACCGTCGTGTCGGCAGGCGCAGTGCGGTCTGCTATCGGCGCGTATTCGGGCTGTGAGAGATTAGGATTGGGCTTCCATGTGCCGAAATACTTGTCTATTATGGCTATGACCTTGTCAGGATCGAAGTCGCCGGCCATACATATAGCCACGTTGTTGGGCACATAGTAACGCTTAAAGTAGTTCTTGATGTTTACAATAGACGGATTCTTCAGGTGCTCCTGTGTTCCGATGGTTGTCTGTGTGCCATACGGATGACCGGGGAAGAGCAGGGCATTCATGGCAGTAAACAGCTTCTGGTTGTCGTTGCCAAGGCCGATGTTGTACTCCTCATACACAGCCTCAAGCTCTGTATGGAAACCGCGGATGACCATGTTCTGGAAGCGGTCTGCCTCAATCTTTGCCCAGTTCTCGATTTCGTTTGCAGGAATATCCTCGACGTAGCATGTCACGTCGTTGCTTGTGTAGGCATTTGTTCCCTTGGCTCCGATAGACGACATCAGCTTGTCGTACTCGTTCGGAATGAAGTATTTGGCGGCAAGCTGCGACAGACTGTCTATTTCGTGATAATAGGCACGGCGCTGAAGTGAATCCTTCAAGGTGCGGTAAACCTCAAAGTGGTTCTGTATCGAGTCGAGCAATGGAGCCTCGGCTGCTGCGTCTGTCGTTCCGAAAAGGCGTGTACCTTTGAACATCAGGTGCTCAAGATAGTGTGCCAGACCTGTAGTCTCGGGCGGGTCGTTTCGGCTTCCGGTGCGCACTGCGATATACGTCTGGATGCGCGGCTTCTCATGATTTACCGACAGATACACCGTCAGACCGTTGTCCAGCGTGTATATGCGGGTCGCCATCGGGTCGCCTTTTACTGATTTGTAAGTAAATTCCTTTGCCTGTGTTACGCTGCATAGCGCAATAAGACATAACACAATAAAAGATTTCAGTCTCATCATAATTGTTTTTATAAAGTGTTTAAATCTCTCGTCTATTTGTCTATACCGGTGTGTCTGCGCGGCACGGTCCGGTCAGGTGTCACATATATAGTTTCTGATTCTCGAAATCAACCTCACGGTCGAGCTGGTCGTTGAAGTTCTGGAACACTTCGTCCTCTATGTCTCCGAGCGCGAACTCCTTGCGTGCGTCCTTCTTTATCTCTGCTATCCATGCGCGGCGCGCCGTCACATAGTCCTGTCTTATCTTCTCGGCGTCCTCTTCGGTCAGTGTCTCCAGACCATAGTAGTCGAGCATCATGCGGTATGTCCATGCCCAACGATATTCCGGATAGTTGGCGTTTATCTCTCTGAAGCGCTCGTCAACACCGTGTGTCGTGTCGATGGTTCCGTTTATTATGTCGTCGATGAGGCGCTGTTCCTCCGATTCGGGCAGCAGAAGTCCCGACAGGTCGTTCCAGTTTCCTGTGCCTGTCTCGCTCAGCGGTTTCTCCAGAATATGGCGTTTGAGCACGGCACCCATATATATTCGCAGTGCGATGTCGTAATATTTTATGCCCTTGCGCAGTGCGCTTGCCTTGATGACATACTCATGATAGTTGTATGTCGATACGTCGTCGCCCGATGCTTCGCGCAGACTCTCGAGAATACGTTTGCCTCGCAGTATCTCGCCTACGGAGAAAGGACTGAGCCAGTCGAAGTTAACGATGCTCTTGCGTCCGCCGTGTGCTCTCATGTCACGCTTGGGCCACTTGCGTATGTCGCGGTAAAGTCCGACGGTGGTGAGGTTTCGTCCCGGTACGAGATACATGGTGTCGTTGTACGCTATGAGGTAAGAGAAGGGCAGATTGCGCGTGTCCGGATGATACATCAGTTTGCCGAAGCACACCGAGAAAGTTCCGATGTTGGCAGGCATCAGTATGTATGCGCCGCTGGCAGTCTTGGTTCCGCGCTCCATCAGACCATAGTGCACAGGTCCCATCTTATATGCGTGGTTGCTGAAGTTGGTTGCCGAACCGGCATTGTAGAACGAGAACATGCCGCCGATGAGCAGCGAACTCTTGTGATGGCTGGCAGTGAACGGACCGCAGAAAGCCGCGCATGCCTCGCCGTTTGACATATAACTGTTGGCGAAAAACACACTGCTCGACGCTGTGAATCCGTTGCTTATCTGGCATGCTTCGCCAACGAAGCAGTCCTGCATCTTCACACTGTTGATTATAGACGAACCGTCGGAGATGATGGAGTTCTCGCATATCACGCCCGTACCGATGAATACGTTGGCGTTGGCCGAGCTCATGATGGTGCAGTCGCTCAGTCTCGATGCTCCGCTTATCTCGCAGTCGTCGTATATCACGGTGTTTGTTATCTCCTTGGTGTTGACAATCTTCACATTGTTTCCTATTGTTCCGCACTCGTGTGAGTTGCGTTCTATCTCCTCGTTTATGAGTCGGCGTATTGCGTCCTTGAGCGGACGGTTGCCCGCATGCTTCACCATGAACGCGGCAAACTGGCTGTTCAGTCCGTGATAGAGTATCACGTTGCCGTTGCCAACCTCGTTGAGCACCGATATGAGATTGCCCTCGCCATAGGTCGCACCTTCGGTAGTCTCCATGGTGCATACGTTTGATATGTAGCAGTCGTCGCCTATTGCGTAGTTGTTTATGTAGTTGCCGATGTTCTCTATGAGGCAGTTGTCGCCGATGGTTACGTTGCGCAGGGTGGCGTTGTTTATGCCCGAGTGCTTCACAAAACCCTTGCTCACCTCCACGCTTTTCTCAAACGTGCCGAGCTTTATGGTGCCGTAGAACATCACGCGGTGGAAATAGTTGGCCTTGAAGTCCTCTGCAACGCTTATGGCCGACCAGTCTTCGGCCCAGCAGCTGTTGTCCTCGAGCAGCCTTATTTCCTGTTCGGTAAGTTGTCTGTAGTTCATAAAGTGTTATTAATGATTATTCGTCGTAGGTGTCTTCTATATTGTACAGGAAATCGTTGTATGGATATTTCTGCACGTGGAGCTCGCGAACCTTCTTGTAGAGTACGTCGCGGAACTCTTCGATGTTCTGTTTCTGGCGTGCCGATATGAACAGACAGTTCTCGTTGAGGCGCGCCATCCACGTATGCTTCAGTTCGTCCAGTGTCACGTTTTCCTTTGTCGGTGGGGTGAGGTCGTCCTCTTCCTTTTCCACCCATTTGTAGTTGTCTATCTTGTTGAACACTATCATGCTGGGTTTGTCGGCGCATCCCAGATCCTTCAGAGTGTTCTCAACGACGTTTATCTGTTCCTCGAAGTCTGGGTGCGATATATCTACTACGTGCAGCAGCAGGTCGGCCTCGCGCACCTCGTCGAGTGTCGACTTGAAAGAGTCTACAAGGTCGGTGGGCAGCTTGCGTATGAATCCCACGGTGTCGGCCAGCAGGAACGGTAGGTTCTCTATCACCACTTTACGCACCGTTGTGTCGAGTGTGGCGAATAGTTTGTTCTCGGCGAACACCTCGCTCTTGGCCATGAGGTTCATTATCGTGGATTTGCCGACGTTGGTGTAGCCTACGAGCGCCACGCGTATCATGCGTCCGCGGTTTTTGCGCTGTGTTGTCTTCTGCCTGTCTATCTCGGCCAGACGCTGTTTGAGCAGTGTGATGCGTTGCAGGATTATACGGCGGTCCATCTCCAACTGAGTCTCACCAGGTCCGCGCAGTCCCACGCTTCCCTTGCCTCCACCCGAGCCAGAGCCACCGCCCTGACGCTCGAGGTGAGTCCACAGACGTTGCAGGCGGGGCAGCATGTAGCGGTATTGCGCCAGCTCCACCTGTGTCTTTGCGGCTGCCGTCTGCGCTCTCATTGCGAATATGTCGAGAATGAGCGATGTGCGGTCGAGAATCTTCACTCCCAGTTCTTTTTCGATGTTGCGTATCTGTTTGGCCGTCAGTTCGTCGTCGAATATTGCCATTCCGACAGGCCTCTCGGCTTCTTCCTCATCCTTGATGTACTGTTTTATTTCCTCCAGCTTTCCGCTTCCCACGTAGGTCACGGAACTCGGACCGTTCACTCTCTGGGTGAAACGCTTCACGGTGACGGCTCCCGCCGTGTCGGCGAGGAACTCCAGTTCGTCGAGATATTCTTTTGTCTTGGCCTCGTCCTGGTCTTTGGTTATGAGTCCCACAAGCACTGCGGTCTCGGTCTTTACTTCAGATAATACAAATTCTTTCATTCGGAATATTCGTTTTAGGGATTGGTGCGGGCCGCACCGGGATGTGTCGCGACATTCCTGCGGCTGCAATGTGCGATAAATCGTACAAAGATAATATAATTTGGGGTAAGTGCAAAGGTTTTGCGGCTAATTTGTGACAGTGTGGCATTTACGGCGGAAACGGGGCGATGGATTGTAGTTTGAAGAATGGACAGAGGTCGGGAAATGTTAAAATACGGCTTGCGTAAACGGCCTGAAAATCTTCCGGTTTTCTGATTTCTGTTTTTCTGTATCTGTGTGCGTATTTTGACGATATGCGGCAATGTGCTGACAGTCAGAGTGTTCCGGCTTGTTGTCGTGACGGGCAGTGCATTTCCGTTTTGCCGTATGAGCCGTTTCGCACTGCCGAATGGCCTGTTCTGTGATATGAGAGAGGCTTTGCGGTGTCTCGGGATGGCCTCTTCCGCATCTTCTGGATGAAGGTTGCGGTGGCGAAACGGCCTTTTCCGTGACGCGGACATGCCATTGCGGCGGTGTCATCACCGCCTTTCACCGTACAGAACGTGTGGTGAGCGTGTGTTAAAAAAGTGCGGAGTTTTCGTTAATAAAAGTTTATCCGGCAAGGTTATGCGTTTTTTTGCATGGTGGATGAGTGCGCTTCCCAGACGTATGGCGTACATATAAGCAATGAGAGCTGTCCCGTGCCGGGACAGCTCTCATTTGTGGCGGTGTGCCGCGTAAAGGCCATGTGCTTATCTGACAATGACTTTTGTCACTGCTCCGGCGGCTTTTACGATATAGAGTCCGCATGGCAGACTTATTTCGTTCGAGCCGGCTTTGCCGTCTGTCCCGGCTACTGCCGTGCCTGCCGTATTGTAGACGCTTATTTCCGCCGCGTTGTCCAGCGTCACGACGATGCGTCCTTCACCTCCGCTCACGCTCACTTTACCACTGCCGGCCACGGCGTCTATGCCGTTGGTTGTGCGGTCTACGAATATCTCGTTGGACAGGTTTGAGTCAATGTTGCTTTCCGGACCGTTGGTTGTTGCCTGCACAAGGTATGAATACTCATCATTGCCACGGTCAGGTGTGGGCACGAAGAATGATGTGCCGGAGAACACTACATCGCACGAGTGCATTCGGCTGAAAATGTCGCCTGCGCTCATCTCCTGACTGATGTTTATGCCGTCTATCCATACGGTGCCCTGTCCGGTGTAGCCGGTGTTGTTCTCATCGCTGTATGCTATGGCTATGTAGTAGTTTTTATAAGCGTCGAATGTGAATGTGTATTCCTGCATGATGTCCGTGACCTGGCTTTGCTGCCATTCAACGTTGGTATCTTGATTGTCGGCATCGACGCAAGCCACGCCTATCAGAGTCGCCTCAGAGCAATCGGCGTCACGCATTGCTGTGATTCTCACGGTTACTTTTCCGGGAGCCGATTCCGATTGAGTCATGTATATGGGTGAGTAAAGCATTGAGTATACACCCAGTGGAGCATAGTAGTTGCGCAGTCCTATCATGCCGTCGGCTCTCATCGTTGTGACACCCTGCCAGTCGGGATAGACAGTGCAGTCGTTCAGTGTCTGTGAGAGGTTGTTGTAAAGCGGATTGTCGGTGGTGCCGTCCGTGATCTTGCCGAATGTCTCGTTCTCCACTTCGAGGATGCCGTTTTGTGTGACAGGGTGGTAGGAGTATGTGTAGAGGGTGTACCATGCTGCGTTCTCGGCCTCGCTCCAGTTGGCTCTGAAACCTTCATCGGTCACTTCTGATGCCTCCATGGCCGTCGGTGTACCGACGCTTTCCGAAGGTTCTTTTACGATGCACTGTTGTGACTCTTTTGATATGAGTGTGCCGTCTGTAGCCTGCACAGAGAAGAAGTAAATGTGCCCGGGCTCAAGTCCGCTCACATCGTATTCTGTGCTTTCCACGGCTTTGTCGGTGAATACATAGGTCTTTGTGTTGTCCTGTCCGTAGCTGAACACATCAAGCAGATAGCCTGTCGCTCCTATCACGGCACCCCAGTTGGCGGTGAATCCGGTTGCCGACATGTTTGTGGCACTGACGTTTTCTGGTGCGTTTATGGTGACTGGCTTTTCTTCCTCCTCGGTCTGAGTCACGATGATGTCGTCGATGTAGACTGGAGCCGTGCCGTAGAACTGTATCATGGATTGTGGCATTCCGTCGGTAAGCGGTATTTCCACGTATTCCCATTCGGTTGTTGCATCGACATAGCCGCCTCCGATAATCGTTGAGCTGTTGCCTGCCGCGATATAGAACCGGCATGGTTCTGTCTCGGCGCGGAACGTCACGGTTACGGTGAAGTCGCCCCCATTGTCAGAGAGGTCAAGCACGGGGGTTGCGAGAAGGGAAGTCTGCCCGTCGGCCAGATAGCAGCTGCCTCCTGCCTGGAAAATGTTGATTCCGGCCCAACCGTAGGTCTGCACATAGTCCTGATAGATAACTCCGTCGCTGCCGACAATGTTGGTGTTGAGGTCGGGAGCGCCGTCCGCTCCCGATGTCATCTTGTTGAAGTTTTCGCTTATTACGGTCACGATGTTGGCTTTTGCGACTCTGGCCTCAGAGCGTGCGGCCTGCGGCTGCGTGTTGATGCGCCCCAAGGCGTGGGCTCCGGTAAGACGTTTCAGAGGAGTGCCGTCTGTGGCAGCGGGTATGGCTTTGCGCGCTGTGTTGCGCTTTGTCCACACTCCGTTGTCGGCTGATGCTGTGAGTGCCCATGCGCACAGTGCGAGGGCAAGAGTATTTCTTGTTAAACTGTTCATGTATGTTTCTTATTTTATGATTATTTTGTCTGTTGATGTTTTCTCGGAAGTTTCTGTCTTCACAATGTAGAGCCCTGCTGATTTCACGGTGAAGGATGCCTCTGTTCCTGCCTTTACGTATGCAGGAGTTGTGATGGCCTCTCCCGATGCGCTATAGACAGATACCACGCAGTCTGAGGATGACTTGACGATAATGGAGTGGCCGTTTGCGCATACCGTTGCGGCTTCACTGCCGGCGGGTCCGTTTATCGCTGTTGTTGTGGTGGTTACGGTGGTCTCGCTTATACGCGACTCGTTGTTTCCTTCATAAAGGCATGCAATGCCGTAAGTATGACTTCCTGCGCTTACTCCATGGTCTATGAAAATACCTGAAGAAGTGAAACCTATCAGTTCGTTGTCGCGGTAGACATTGAAACCAAGCGGGTATGTGACGTCTGAGATTGGATCGAATGTCGGATTGAACACAGGCTCTTCTCCTGGAAGGAAGTCTCCTGTATCATATGTGCGTGGTTGGAGCTCACAGCGCAGGAATATGTTGGAGTCGAGCATGTCGCTGTGCCATGTACCGTCAATGCGTACCAGATTGCCAAGGCCCGGATCGGATGTTGTGGCGTCGCATACCACAGCCACGCTTCCGATGCGGCTTTCGGCGGCAAAGCCTATGTAGTAGTCGTAACCCGGTTCTATTGTTACGGGAGTACGCAGTTTGAGGGTACGCCATGTTCCGGATCCATATTCAGACGCGTCGCGCTCGCTTATCACTTCGGGCTCTCCGCTTTCAACGGCTCTGTAGACGCGCAGTTTGTAGCTCACTTCGCTCTGTGCGGTGAACGGGAAGAAGGAGATTTCATTTATTGTATAACCGGTGTATGCTCTCAAATCGCTGGCTCTGAATTGTTGGGCTACTTCGAGTTCGCTGCCGTTGAGTACGGTAATGGCTGCGTTTTCGGAAGCTGAGGCAAGATCTGGATTCATGCGTGTAAGCATGGTGTTGAGTTTCCATGTAAGTGTAACGTCTTGCCCGTCTGTAAGTGAGGATATTGATGCGATCTTGTTTTCAGGTACTCTCACCATACTAGTGGCAAATGGTGAATACAGACCATTGTTGTAGCGTACATCCACTTTGTATGTGGCAACTGTGGATGTGAGTCCGCGGTCTACATACTCCATGTCTTTTGTCTCGGCGATGAGCTCTTCGTCTCTGAATATACGATAGGTGTCGACATCTCCGCTTTCCGGAGCGTCCCAGCGGAGCGAGACGATACCGCGTTGTGCCGTGACGGTGAGGTTTCTCACCGTTGCAGGAGCTTCGCCCTTAACGAATTCGAACGATGCAGTGGTTCCGTCAGATCGGATGTCGTTCAATGAAAAGTATGAATATTTGCCGTCGTTGGAATGGGTGGAAGGTAATGTCGCATCAGAAAACTCCGTGATACCTGCCTCTCCGGGGAACGTAGCTCCGGCGCTGTTTATGTCGCCATAGGATGCGGGCGTTGTCCCCGGTTCTGTTCCGGCGGATGCGCATACGGTGTAGACGCTTTGCTTGCTGTCAACGTTAATGGAGTTAATGTTGACGTTAGAGCGCAGTCTTTGTTCATCGACATGATATACCACAAGACCGTGTCCTGGAAGTGCACGGTCGAAGCCTTCCTGAGTCCTGTTTTCAAGCACGAAATAATCACCTTCGCGCGATGTCTGTGCGATGTAACCCACAGGGGATGACGATGCGGAAGGAATATCTGTTACAGTCTGACTTTCAGTCAGGTATTGTGGGGTGACCCATCCGAACTGCATTTTCTGCCACATGTTGATGTGGGATGGTGAGTCACCTGGCTGCAACGATTCGTTCCAGATTCCTCCGGCCATAAGGTCCCATACACCAGTGCCTTCAAATTCGCCGCCACTCTGTTCGTAATCGGAGTCGTAAAAGTCCGGTGCTCCCAGATTGTGGCCGAACTCGTGACAGAACACTCCTACTGTCATTTTCTGCGTCGGTGACGAAATGCCTAGTAGTTCCGGCTGTATGGTGTATGTGTTGACACGTATTCCTCCTGCATAGATCTCAGAGAGGAGTCCCCCGCTATGTGACCAGATGTCACTTGAACTTCCTGTGACTTCGGCTCCGGTGCCTTGATGTATGATGGACAGACCGTCTAGCACTCCGTCACCGTTGTTGTCGAATTGTGTGAAGTCTATGTCGTCACCTATGGCATTAAGGGCATCGGATATAAGACGCGTCATGTCTTCAGTGCTGTACATGTATTTATTGGATGGGAGCTGAATCCACCCGACTACGGTGGTCTCTATGTCAAGCTGTCCGTATGAATTTTGGAGGAAGAAATCACGGAAACTGCCCGTTCCTTCGTAATTCTCTGCATTCATCATCTGCTCGAATTCCGATGCCGGTATGACGGGTTCTGTGTCGGCAAAGTTTACAAGAAGCATGAGCAACTTGCGTTTTCCGGTTGTGGGAAATGTGCTGCCGGTGGATAGTGTCGGATCGCCTACTGTCAATTCAGCGGTGCCTAAGTCGTTGTGACGGAGCAAGCGCATCTTACTTTTTGCCGCAGTATCGTTGCCATGGTAAGGAAGTGAGGAGGCTTTGATGCTTTTACCGTCCTGTTCTGCATACATGATAAATCCGTTGTCAGCGCGTTTCAGCAAATAGCCCTCTGGAGTTTCCATCCAGTGTCTGTGTTCATCGCCTTTAAGTCTGTATTTAACTATTGTGCCATCAGGCTGCTTATAAGAAATTTCTCCCGGATATGCCGGTACTGAATGTACCGGCATCCAGAAGAAATTAAGCAGGCAGATGACTAGCGATAATCTTATTAGCCTGTTCATCTGATGCTTGTTGAAATATTATTATTTTATTGCTTTTTCTATTGCAGTGTTTATTTTGTCACTTTTATTGACTGATCGTCGGCGGATATGACATAAATACCTTTGGTCCATGCGCCGGCAGGAATGATCATCTCGCTGTCCCCGGCTTTCTTCTCGAATACTGCAGAGCCATTTGAAGAGTAAACGCGTACGTTGCTTCCTGGTTTTAGACCGGATACCTTGAAGTTATCACCGTCTATTGTTGCGTAAACCTTTACATTCTGGTTATCATTCTCGGTGCCGTTGATACCGTCAGTGCTCATCTCACCATATACAACCCAAGGCATGACACCGAAACTATAGCCTGTAAGTTCTTTTGAGAACTCGTCGGCACGGCAATATTCTTTGAGATTACCGTTTTTCTCGAAATCACTTCCTGGTATCGCTTTTTCCGGTTTAACCCATAGTGTGGTCTGACCGTTGTCGTGTATACGGGTGTCAGCTCCAAAGTATGAGCGTGAGAGATATCCTGGATCGTAAGGAACTATTGTGAGGGAGTCGAACTCAAGTGCGATGTAGAACGGGCCATTTACAACTACTGGTTCTGAAGCATCATCAAATTTTATACTCTGGCGCACTGAGTGATAATCATCTTTAATCATGTTGCTTATCAAGTCAGTCTTGCTGTATACAGGATTTGCAATATCAGGTTTGCCGTCTTTCTCGGGATAGATTACAACAGTGAGTTGCTTTTCTTTGTCGAAGTTGCCTACTCCTAAGGTCTGATCGAACAGATAATAATTATGTGTGAAGAAATTTATGGAAGTAAGCTCCATACCGCAGTTTTGCGGAACATCGAATCGTTCTGCAAATGCCCGGTAGTATGGATTCACACCCACTACATAATCCATAAATGTCTCATAGGTATATACGTCTTCTACAGTACCGTCTTCGCGGAATGCAGGAGCATTGTCTTGTTGGTAAATTTTGTCCGTATACTCATTAGTCGTCTGTACACAATCTGTTTCTCCAGGAACGGCAAATTCAGGATTGAACTTTCTTGATACTTCTTTTGTTCCACCTTCATTCTTCGCTTCCAATGTAACTGTGTAGCTTGCAGCCTCCTTGAATGTAATGGTCGGGTTGACAGCAGTTGCGTCAGATATTGTAGCATCTCCGCCTGTAACAGTCCATAAGAAACTGTCTGCATCATCCGTTGCGTTTATCATCTGTATCGTCTGTCCTTGGAACAGTTTAGGCCCGCCTGTGAACTGAGAGTAAAGAGCGTTGCCGAACTTGAAGTCAGTTTCCGGAGCGAATATTTCATCCGTTTTGCTCAGTCTGAAATTGTCTACACAAATAAGACCGTCACCGGTTTCTTTGGATTGAGCCCAGAATGCGAAACAGTATTCGCCTGTTGTTTCCGGTGTGAATTTACATTCGTAGCGTGTCCATTCGTTTATTGTGCCTGTGTATTCAAGCAGAACAGTTTCCTGCATGTCGTAAGCCTGATCCTGACCGACTGTAAACTTGAATGATGGCTCAGAAGTGTTTCCGGGCATGCAAAGATAGAATGACACGGTGTATTCCTGTCCAGCTTCCATTTCGAGCAGCGGTGTGTATGCAATGTCACGGCGGTTGTTTATTGATGAACTTGTGGTCACCATATAATATTCACCTGATATTGCAGGCAGGTTTGGTGAGTTTGCTGTTAAGAATGGGTTTTCACCGCTTGAAAACCAGCCGTTAGGCAAGAAGTCAACTCCATTGTAATGTGTTTCGTCATCAAAGTTTTCAGCGTAAGGGATTGATGCGGTCCATTCTACAACCGGAGGCTCCGGGGTTTCTTCTGCCGTTATAGAGAAGTCATCAACCAATATAATTCCAGAGCCTGTTATCGGAGCCGTTGCATGTAGTGCTATGCTGTATTCTCCGTCTGTTTCAGGAGTGAAAGTTGCTTCCACAAGAGTCCAGTCTGTGAATGTTATATATTGGGTTTCTGAAATTATGGTAGTCTGTGCATCGGCTGTCTGTGCCGTTCCTGCCGTAATTTCAAATGAAGGCTGGCGTCCTGTGTTGTAGCTGGTCGCATACATATAAAATGAAACAGTGTATTCCTTTCCTCCCTGCATTGCCATCAGAGGAGTGTAAAGGAAGTCATTTCTGTGATTTATTGTGTTTGCTTCACTTGACACATAGTAGTCTCCAGAGTACGGTTTCAGTCCGTTGTCATAGAATTCGGTCTTTACGAAGCCTTTCTCTCCTTCATTTCCAGAGCATCCGAGCCATCCGTCAGGCAGATCTCCGCCGAGTGTGTAATGTGTCTCATCGTCGAAAGTCTCAGTGAACGGGATTGTTGCCTGATAACCTTGAGCCATTGAATACAATGCCCCTCCCCATAACGATATTGCCGCTACGGCAATCTTTGTGAGTAGTAAGTATTTTCTCATAATTAAATGTTAAATAATATAAAATGTATAGTGATTATAATTAATTTTGTCGTTGATATATATATAGTCTGACTTTATGCGTTTGTATGTAGCAATGTCAGGAATCTGAGTACAAAAATAATAAAATGTTATAAAATATGCAAATTTATATCTCAAAATACCAATATTTCCATATGTGATCTTCATAATGATGTTTTGAGGTTTATAATAATTGTTATATATAATCTGTGATTGTATTTTCTAAGTGATTGGAAACTTAGTGTAAAAGTCTATTTGAATTGATATAGTTTTAACATACATTCTTTGCGATACACATTATTTATATTGTATAATGAGGGACGGTCACAGTATTTGAAGAAATATTTTCTTTTGTTTGACAGCAAAAGATATTTTTTCTATCTTTGTGTTTGTTTCATCATTGCTATGCCGGATATGTACATATTGTGTCACCTTTAATAATACAGAACATGTGACGGTTTGTGATGATGTGAGATTCAGAATGACTGAAAACTAAATACATTATGAGAAGACTTTTTTTTGTTTTATTAGTATGTACCGTTCTTCCATGTATGGCGGCATCGGTTACGACGGCAGATTATAATGTCGTACCGCTTCCGAACAGCGTGACAATGACCGGTAACGAACCGTTTGAACTGACCCAGTCAGCAACTATTAGCTATCCTGAAGGAAATGTTGACATGGAACGTAATGCACGTTTTCTCGCAAAGTATGTGGCTGATGCCACAGAAATGACTCTCAACGTAATGCCCGGAAAGGCGAAGAAGGGCATGCGTCTCGTGCTCGACAAGAAGGTGAAGGGCGACGAGGCCTACACCATTGTGGTGGATAAGAAGGGCATCACCATAGCCGGAAGCACTCCGCGCGGTGTGTTCTACGGTGTGCAGACTCTGCGCAAGTCGTTGCCTGTCGGCAATGCCACAAGAATACTCATGCCGGCGGTGGAGATAAAGGACTGCCCACGCTTCGGTCATCGCGGTATGATGCTCGACTGTTCGCGCCATTTTTTCCCGTTGAGTTTTGTGAAACGCTATATCGATCTGCTCGCGCTGCACAACATGAATGTGTTCCACTGGCATCTGAGCGATGACCAGGGCTGGCGCATAGAGATAAAGAAATATCCGCTTCTGACAACCATCGGCTCGAAGCGCACCGGAACGGTGATAGGCTTCAACACAATGCTTGATGACAGCATTGCTTACGGCGGCTTCTACACACAGGACGAAGCACGGGAAATAGTGGAATATGCACGTCAGAGATATATCACTGTCGTGCCGGAAATTGACATGCCGGGACATATGGTGGCTGCACTCACCGCTTATCCCGACCTCGGTTGTACCGGCGGACCTTATCAGGTGGGCCATCGCTGGGGAATATACAACGATGTGCTGTGTCTGGGTAACGAGAAAGTGTATGAGTTCTGTGAGGGAGTGCTTGATGAGATAATGCAGATATTCCCGTCTAAACTAATCCACATAGGAGGCGACGAGTCGCCTACAGTGAGATGGACAAACTGTCCGAAATGCCAGAAAGTGGCAACAGAGCACAACCTGAAGCCTGAAACAATACAGGGATACTTTACTTCTCGCATCGAGAAATTCGTGAACAGCCGCGGTCGCAGCATCATCGGATGGGACGAGATACTGGCCGGAAACATCGACCAAAGTGCCACCATCATGAGCTGGCGTAACACCGAATACGGACGTAAGGCAGCCGAGGCAGGCCACGATGTCATCATGTCGCCGACATCGCACTGCTACTTCGACTATAACCAGGCCGACGAGAAGAACGCCAAGTATGAGCCTACGCTGTGTGGAGGATATCTGCCTGTGGAGAAGGTTTATTCGTTTGAACCTTACGCCGAAGGCATCTCCGATGAGGCAAAGAAACACATTCTGGGTGTGCAGGCCAACTTGTGGACTGAATACATACAGTATCCGAATCAGGCGGAATATCAGGTGTTGCCGCGTATGGCAGCTCTTTGCGAGGTGCAGTGGACTGCCGGTAAGAAGGATTATAAGGCATTCGTGGAGCGTCTTACACGTCTGCTCAATCTGTATGATGCTTACAATCTGAACTATGCACGCCATCTGTGGCCGGACCGTATCGTATCGCCGTGGGCTGACAATTGATAGAAAATAATATAAAACATAAATAACTGACATGAGAGTAATTATAGAACCAGATTATGAGCAGCTGTCGAGATGGGCTGCCGAACATGTTGTGGAACGCATCAATGCATTCAATCCTACGCCCGACCACAAGTTTGTGCTCGGACTTCCCACCGGATCGTCGCCCAAGGGTATGTATGCCGCGCTGGTGAAGGCGTGCAAGGAAGGTCGCGTATCGTTCAAGAATGTGCTGACCTTCAATATGGACGAGTATGTAGGACTGCCCGAAAGTCATCCCGAGAGTTATCATTCGTTCATGGCTACAAACCTGTTCGACCATATCGACTGTCCGAAGGAGAACATCCATATACTCAACGGCAACGCCGAGGATCTGGAGGCAGAGTGCCGCCATTATGAGGAGATGATAGCCGAGGCAGGAGGTATCGACCTGTTCATCGGTGGCATTGGACCTGACGGTCACATAGCTTTCAACGAACCGGGCAGCTCGCTTGTTTCGCGCACAAGAGTCAAGACACTTACCACCGACACCATTGTCGCCAACTCGCGTTTCTTTGACAACGACATCAACAAGGTGCCGCGCCTTGCCCTGACAGTGGGTGTAGGCACGGTGATGGATGCCCGCGAGGTGATGATTCTTGTCAACGGACACGGTAAGACACGCGCCCTTCAGGCTGCGGTGGAAGGTCCTGTCACACAGATGTGGACAATCAGCGCGCTGCAGATGCACCGTCACGGCATTATTGTTTGTGATGAGGCTGCGACAGATGAATTGAAAATAGGCACTTACCGCTACTTCAAGGACATAGAGAAAAACAATCTTTAAGCATCGTGTTCCGGCCGGCACCCCGATGGTGACGGCCGGAATTTTTATTGTATATATATGAATGAGAATACGAGAGGCTGGATGCCGGACGCATGTCAGCAGGAGGTGATAGACGCGCAGCGTGGCATGCACCTGGTGCTGGCGCCACCGGGATGTGGCAAAACGCAGATACTGACCGAACGCATACGCAAGGCTCACGACGAAGGAGTAGCTTTCGAGGATATGCTTTGTCTGACGTTTACAAACCGTGCGGCACGAGGCATGGCCGACAGAATAAGTGCAAACATAACCGATGAGGGCGCCGCCGACGTGTATGTGGGCAATGTGCACAGGTTCTGTTCGCGTTTTCTCTTCTCCAACGGCATTGTGGCTGCGGAGTCGTCTGTGATAGACGATGAGGATGCACTGAGCATTCTGGCACGCATAATGGGCGACGACGAGTATGACATAACAGTGAACAACCGCCGCCGCAGGGAGTATGCGGAGGTGATGCAGCTGTCGGTTTTCATGTATCAGATAAGGCACGGCCATCCTAAGGAGCTGCGCATACATCCCGAATGTCTGAAGATGGAGGACATAAGCGCGCTGCGCAAGATATGCGAGGTGCAGCAGATGACGTTCGATGCCAAGGCAATGACCGATATATACGACAACACATCGTTCTATCGCGACGCCTCCGAAGGCGAGGGTTACGATTATGGTGCGAAGGCAATGATATCGACCTTGTTGCGCAAGATGTCGCTCGCTCATCAGTATGAAGAGTATAAACGCACCAACCGGTTGTTGGATTTCGAGGACCTTCTGGTGATGACATACGACGCACTAACGTCTGACCGCACCGGCGAATACCGTCGCTATCCGTGGATTCAGGTGGACGAGGTGCAGGACCTTAACCGTCTGCAGCTGGCCATAATCGATGAGCTGGGCGGTGACAGTCCGCTTGCCGTGATGTATCTCGGTGACGAGCAGCAGGCCATATTCTCGTTCATGGGCGCCAAGATAGACACACTCGGAATGTTGAAGAAGCGTTGCGAGGGCAACATTCATCATCTCAACGTCAATCACAGGTCGCCTGCCTATATGCTGAAGGTGTTCAACACTTATGCCTCACAGGTGCTCGGCATAGACAGCAGTCTGCTTCCGTCGCACAGTTTTGATGTGGAACGCAGCGGCGACGAGCTGAAGATATTGAGCAGCGAGAACTATGACTCGGAAGTGAGAGACGTTGCGGAGACAGCCGAAAAGCTGTTCCTGAAATATGAGGACCAGACGACGGCCGTCATTGTGAACGCCAACCGCGACGCCGACCTGATAAGTACGGAGCTCACGGAGCACGGGATAAGTCATTTCAAGGTGTCCGGCTCCGACCTGTTCTCGTCGTCGGAGGTGAAGCTTTTGCTTGCTCATCTCAACATACTTGCCAACGGCAATAACTTCATAGCGTGGGCGCGGCTGCTGAAAGTGTTCGCCCAGAATTCCACTGCGCGTAGGTTTGTCCGTGCTCTTCTCGACCGTGCCATATCGCCTGCCGACCTCGTGGAATACGACGCCGACGGCACGTATCTGCAGGAATTCGTATCGGTTTACGACAATTCTGATATTGTGATATTCGACACAGAGACCACCGGGCTCAATGTCTTTGAAGACGATATAGTGCAGATTGCTGCCGTGAAAATGCGCCATGGAAAGATTGTGGAAGGTTCTGCCTTGTCGCTGTTCATCGCCACCGACAGGGAGATACCGCGCATGCTGGGCGATGTGGAGAATCCTATTATAGAAGAGATGCGCCACCACGAACTGCTCGACAGAAAGGAAGCGCTGCTCAGGTTTATGGATTATGTGGGCGACAGCGTACTCCTCGGCCACAACGCCGACTACGACTACAATATCCTTGAGAACAATCTGAAACGCTGTGGCAGTGGAGTGGAGCTTCGCAAACGCTGTCCGCGCTATCTCGACTCGCTCAGACTCGTGAGGTTGCTTGAACCAGAACTGAAGGAGCACAAGCTGAAGTATCTGCTTGCGGTGCTCGGTCTGGAAGGCAGCAACTCACATCTTGCCGATGAGGATGTGGCGGCCACGTGCAGTGTCGTGAACCATTGCTACGGTAAGGCGCGCACAATGATAGAGGAGCAGCGGCGCTTTCTTAACGACCGTCGGGTGGCCGACTATGTCTCGGCACTGCGTCGCCGCTATGCGGAGTTTTATCGCAGGGCAAGGCATACGATGTACGACCGTGGACGGAACGGAGACCGTCCGGTGCTTGTCGGCGAGATGTTGCATTTTTATGATAATCTTGTTGATAACGGAACAATACTTCCTGTAAGGAACATCGACTATATCGTGGGTTTTCTTTCGACTGATGTCATCGACGCTTCCGAATATCCCTCGCTTGCCGAACAGCTCGGGCGGTATATGATGGAGATAAACACCTTTAAGGAAGCCGACCTATGCAACAGTGCAAGTCTGAAGGAACGCATCTTCGTGACCACCATACACAAGGCGAAAGGACTGGAGTTTGACAACGTGATTGTGTTCGACGCGATAGAAGGAAGAATCCCAAATTTCTTCAGTCTGAACGATAGGGCGATGATGGAGGAGGACGCGAGGAAGTTCTATGTCGCGATATCGCGCGCCAAACGCAGGCTTTATGTCTCTTACTGCACTACGCGGCGCGACTATCATAACGAAGAGCACAGGCAGTATCTCACACGTTTCATGATACCGCTACAGAAGTTGTTCGACTGAGAATATGACGTTATGATTATGAACGGTGCACGATGTTGTGTACCGTTTTTTGTTATAATAAGGATTTTGTTATAATATAATATGGAATGGGCGGTCATGTCGGATGAAAACACAGTTTCATCATATTTTTGGAGGAAACTCAGAAAACGAACTTACGATTTTTCTTGACATAATTTTGACAAAATATTTTCGCGAAAGAGGTGTGAATGGATGTTAAATCACGCCTTATGGAGGCTATTTCAGCCCGAACGACAGCTTCATATACCCCGTAACGTAGTCCGAAAATACTTATCTTGTTTTCTGATAAAGCCCATTTCGCAGTCCGATAAAGCCTATATTGTGGTGCGATATGGTGCTTTTCATCCCATAAAATGGGCCATTTCGTAAGCCAAAATGGTGCTTTTCGCAAGACGATAAAATGCTCGTTAAACATAAATCATTGATATTCAGTGTTTTATGTAAGCCTCTTATAATTCGCGTATTTGCGACTAAAGGAATGACCATTCGCAAATACTCGCTTATTTTTTGGGGTATATCGGGAAACTCAGACCGAAAAATAAGAATCCGGTTACAATTTGAAAGTGGTTTATATCGTTTTCATCTGAACAGAAGAAAACAATGCTTATCCGGAAGTTAACCCGAATCGGTCATTAGATTTCAGTCAGTATTTTTGCTTTATATTGAGCTTATTTTCGTTGTATTTTTTGCAGGCATAGAGGGCTATGTCAAGAAAAATCGAACGAAAAGAGGCCAATAGAAAACAGAAAGACGGCTGAAAGCATGAATGCATAAAATATATAAAACCGTATGCGGTCTAATGATCGATTTGGGTTTACCCCGCTGTTTTTATTATAACCGCTCCACTCGTAATTTCCATTAAGCCAAAAATACTTCCGTGATATCATTATGTACGGTTTTAACGTGTGTCCGTACCGAATGTCTGTAAGTGCTTTATTGTTGTGATGCTTTCCCCGTGTCGGAAGTCAATATATACAGAGCGGCCCGGCAGGAGCGTCTTTTCTGCATCGTTGCGATGCTGTCGACGTATGCCTGCCGGGCCGTTTTATGTGTCTTGTTGAAATGTTATTTCGTCTTTGATGCCTTGATGAAGTAAGTTATCAACAGTGCGTATGCAATGAGAGAGCATACTTCAGACAGCGGATTGGCGAGCCATTTCTCGTTAATCGGGTTGAATTCCAGATAGCGTAACAGAGCACTCAGTACTCCCATCAGCGCGCCGCCGGCAATGAATCCGCTGGCAATGAGCGTGCCTTTCTCGCCGCGCTTGTTGTTCACTTCCTGATCCTTGGAGCGTGATGTCACGTACCAGCTTACGATACCACCTACAAGCAGCGGAGTGTTAAGCTCTATCGGGATGAACATTCCAAGTGCGAATGCTATGGCCGGAACCTTGAAGAGAGTGAGTACAATGGCGATTATCGCACCGATGATATAGAGAATCCACGGTGCCTCGATGCCGTTCATGAGCGGATCTATCACGGCTGCCATGGCGTTGGCCTGCGGAGCTGCGAGCTGACCGCTGGAGAATCCGTAAGTGTTGTTGAGCAATATCATCACGCCGCCTACGGTCGCTGCCGATACAAGTGTGCCGAGGAACTTCCACGACTCCTGCTTCTTTGGTGTAGTTCCGAGCCAGTAACCTATTTTGAGGTCGGTGATGAAGCAGCCCGACATTGACAATGCCGTGCAGACAACGCCGCCCATTATGAGCGCGGCAACCATTCCGCTGACACCTCTAAGACCTACTGCCACCATGACAACCGACGCAAGAATGAGCGTCATGAGCGTCATTCCCGAAACAGGATTGCTGCCCACGATTGCTATGGCGTTGGCTGCGACGGTGGTGAAGAGGAATGCTATGACTGCCACAAGCAGTATTCCGACAACCGCAAACATAAGGTTGCCGTCCATGATGCCGAACCAGAAGAAAATGAATGTCACCAGAAGAGTGACTATTGAGCCTATTGCGATGACTTTGAATGACAGGTCGCGCTGTGTGCGGAGCTGTTTCTTGTCGTCTGTGCTCTTGCCTTTCATTTCCTTGGCGGCCAGTGTCACTGCACCTTTTATTATGTCCCACGACTTTATTATACCTATAAGGCCGGCCATGGCTATGCCTCCGATACCTATGCTCTTGCCGTATTCATTGAATATTGTCTCTGGACTCATGCTGCCCACTGTCTGGGTTATGGCAGGATTCCATGTGTTCAGAACCTGGTCGTGGAAGATGACTGACATCAGAGGAATGATGACCCACCACACAGCAAACGAACCGATGCAGATTATAAGCGAATATTTAAGACCCACGATATAACCGAGTCCGAATACTGCGGCGCCGGTGTTGACCTTGAAGACGAGCTTCGCTTTCTCGGCTATCGTCTCTCCAAAGCCTACGATACGTGTTGTGAAGTTCTCGTTCCACAGTCCGAACGTGGCAACGATGAAGTCGTACAGTCCGCCCACGAGACCCGCGAAGAGCAGCGGTTTGGCCTGGTTGCCGCCCTTGGCACCGCTAACCAATACCTGGGTTGTGGCAGTTGCCTCGGGGAAAGGATACTTTCCGTGCATGTCGCTTACGAAATATTTGCGGAAAGGAATGAGGAACAGAATTCCGATTATACCTCCGAGGAGCGACGATATGAACACTTTGAGGAACGAAGCACTCATCTCCGGATACTTGGCTTGCAGGATGTAAATGGCCGGAAGGGTGAATATGGCGCCGGCAACAACGGCTCCCGAGCATGCGCCGATGCTCTGTATGATCACGTTTTCGCCTAAAGGATTGTGGCGCTTTGCTGCCGTTGACACACCGACCGCGATGATTGCGATAGGTATGGCTGCCTCGAACACCTGACCGACACGCAGTCCTAAATAAGCGGCTGCGGCCGAAAATACTATTGCCATCAGTATTCCCCATGTCACAGACCATGCGTTTACTTCCGGATATTGCCTCTTAGGATCCATTATCGGACGGTAGCTCTCACCGTCCTTCAGTTCTCTGAACGCGTTCTCCGGCAGACTAACTGTTTCTTTTTCTTTTTCTGTCATAATCTTATTTGTATGATTTATTATATTCTTTTCCTACGTTTGCCGCATAGTGTATATCAGAATGGCATAAATGTATTTATGTCTCATTCACTGTACAAAGGTACTCCAATTTGATATAAATGCCAATAAATCAATGACATTTTTCAGCTTTTTGCTCGAATAAAAATAATTTTGTTATATTTGCATGCTCTTTTTGATATTATTGAATATTGATAATTACTAAATATTATTTTATAGATGAAGAGATTGTTTTTGGCTGTCTTTATGGCAGCTTTTGTTATGGCTTCTTATGCAGTTCCTGCAAAGCGGGGAGTTGTTAAGACGCTTAAACTAGTCGACGGCACGGAGGTGACGGCACAACTGGTGGGTGATGAAACCATGCATTATTTTGTTACGGATGATGGAAAAAAGTATATTGCCGGTGAAGACGGTCTTTATCGTGAGGCGGATATGACTTTGCTGAACAGCCGTGCGGCTCAGCGTCGCAGCAAAATGAACGCTGTGATCAGACAGCAGGCTCCGAAACGTGTCGGAGGAGTAGGCAATGTGTTTTCCGGAAAGAAGAAAGGATTGATCATACTTGTGCAGTTCTCTAACAAGAAATTCCAAAGCAATCATGACAATGCTTTTTATCAGAGAGTGGCAAACGAACCGGGTTTCACTACAGACGACGGTTTCCGCGGTAGCGTGAGCGACTATTTCAAAGATCAGAGCAACGGAATGTTCGAACTCGACTTCGACGTAGTGGGTCCTGTTACGCTTACGAAAACTTATTCTTATTACGGTCAGAACAACTGGTCTGGCGATGCTCATCCCGGTGAAATGGTGGCTGAGGCATGTCTTGCAGTAGATAGTCTGGTTAATTTCGCTGACTATGACTGGGCCGGAGACGGCATGGTGGACCAGGTGTTCGTTCTTTATGCCGGACTTGGTGAGGCTTCAGGTGGTGGTGAGAATACCGTATGGCCGCACATGTGGAATCTGTATAGCAGCGACTATGGTCGTCCTCTGACACTCGACGGAGTCATGGTAAATACTTATGCGTGCAGTTGTGAGATGACGAAAGATTATAATTCGCCCGGCTATCCTGACGTTGTTGACGGTATAGGTTCCTTCTGCCATGAGTTCTCTCATTGTCTTGGCTATCCTGATATTTATGATGCTAACCGTCATAACTTCGGTATGTCGGCATGGGACTTGATGGATTACGGCAATTACAATGGCGATAGCTTCGTGCCTTCAGGATATACTGCATACGAAAAATGGGTTGCCGGATGGCTCACTCCTGTCGAGCTGACAGAAGAAACGGAGGTGAACAACCTGAAACCTACAAGCGAAGGCGGCGATGCATACATTATATATAATGACAATCACAAGGATGAGTTCTACATTCTGGAGAACCGTCAGCGCACGGGATGGGATGCAGCACAATATGGTGACGGCCTTCTTATAATGCATGTGGATTATAATAAGACTGTATGGAACAACAATACGGTGAACACAAGTGCGTCGCGTCAGCGCTGTACGATATTCCATGCCGATAATTCGGATGGTATGTACAATTACGGGGGAGGCCTTGACGCAGACGATCTTGCCGGCGATCCTTATCCTTATGAAGATAACAACAGTCTCAGCAATACATCAACTCCAAAAGCCATTCTCTATAATACGAATACAGATGGCAGCAAGTTGATGAACAAGACGGTGTATGGCATCACACGAAACGATGACGGAACTGTGTCGTTTAAGTTCAAGTTGGGAGACGAACCGTCTGATGTCACTCCGACAGAAACCGAATTCTTCCACGAGACATTCAATGAATGTAACGGCACCGGCGGTAATGACGGACTGTGGAGTGGCTCGATTGCATCTTCTGCACTGGTAAGTGATGTGGCCGGTTGGACCGGAAACAATCTTTATGGTGGTGACGAATGTATGCGTATCGGTAACAGTAAGAATGCCGGTATTGTGACTTCTCCTGAGTTTGAAGTGCAGAGTGGAGCAGTGCTTACCATCGTTGCGGCTCCTTGGAGTGGCGATGACAACACGCTCGACATATACTTCGGAGGCACAAATCTCGGTACATACACCTTTGACGAAGGCAAGTGGAGTACAATAACCATACCTCTTGAGACTGTCGGAACAGGCTTGCTGGAGTTCATTGCTGCCAAACGTTTCTTCATAGACGACGTAAGAGTGTACGTCCCGGAGACCGACGGAATAGATAAAGTAGTGACCGACGTAACTAAGAAGGCTGACAACCGTGTGTACAGCATCGACGGACGCTATCTCGGACGCGACATCAACAGCCTCGGTCATGGCATATACATTGTCAATGGAAAGAAGTATGTGAAGTGATGAATGACTGTTAGCGGTTTCGCCTTACATGCTTATTGCCGTAAGGCGAAACCTTATACAGTAATCATAAAATAAAAAATATGCAGCCGGTGATAAGATGAATAACCTGTCACCGGCTGCATTATGTTTATCAGTATTCTCTTTTTGTCGTATCAGACAACCTCATTCAGTTCGCCGGTTGTCGAGTCGATGATGTATCCGTGAATGGTCACGTCGCTCGGAATGAGCGGATGGTTGGCTATGCATGCGGTGGTCTTTCTCACCGATTCTTCTGTGTCGTGGAATCCTTCAAGCCAATTATCGAGGTCTATTCCGCTGTGACGCAGTGTCTCGAGAGTCTCTTTCTTAATGCCGCGCTGCATCATCAGTTCCGTCATTTCCTTTCCGTTCATGTGGCATGCGCCGCAGTTTGTGTGCGCGATTACCATTACGTCTGTCACTCCAAGCTCGTATATTGCCACGAGCAGACTGCGTATTGTGCTGTCGAACGGACTAAGTATTGTTGCGCCGGCATTCTTTATCAGTTTCGCATCACCGTTTTTCAGTCCGAGAGCGGCTGGCAGCAGCTCGGTGAGACGTGTGTCCATGCACGATACAATCGCGAGTTTCTTATCGGGATACTTGCTCGTGATATACTTCTCATACTTCTTTTCGGCAACAAATTGTTTGTTGAAATCCAGAATCTCTTTTATCATATCGTTCAGTTTTAGTTATGTTTTCAGATCAAGTCTTTCATTTTTCATGAAGTCAAAAGCCATCCTAATTCTCCTCTTCTGTCGTGTTTTGACGGATGGACAGCATTGTCTGAAGCTCATGTGCCGTGCTGTCTGCCATCTCAAGGCGGGCACACAAACAATATATAATTGTATAATTTTATAACGAACCAACCTTCGTGTTATTTTATTTACCTCTGATAAAATCATCGGAACTGCGTCCGTCATGTTGTCGCAATGTCCATACGGTGTGCGACATTTACATGCTTAAGCCTCGGATAAAACATTTTTTGTCGGTCTGTCAATCAATAATTGTCCCAACTTTTCAGCCATGTCATTATCCGAATGGGATAATTTTGTTACCTTTGCATGCACAAAACACAGTTGCACCCCTATCTTCGTGCGTCCGCGAAGACAATACATAATAATTTATCAGATACAATGAGTCTTTTAGACATTTTCTTTCTCGCCCTGGCGTTAGCCATGGACTGTTTCACTGTTTCCATAGTCAGCGGAGTAATTGTCCGCCGTTACGTTCTGTCGGTCATGCTGCGCTTGGCTGTTCTTTTCGGATTGTTTCAGGCTCTTATGCCGTTTATCGGGTGGCTGGCAACAAGCTATTTCAGCAGCTACATCGAGTCTGTGGATCATTGGATAGCCTTTGTCTTGCTTGCGTTTCTTGGCGGCAAGATGATAAAAGACTCATTCGGGAATGAGGAAGAACAGCATTTTGATCCGACGAATATAGGCAGTCAGCTGCTTTTCGCCGTGGCAACGAGCATCGACGCTCTTGCCGTCGGCATCTCGTTTGCGTGTCTTGGCTATAAGAACATGCAGCAGTTGTCCGTCCCACTTATAATCATAGGAGCATGTTCGTTTGTTATGTCGCTTCTCGGATACACTTTGGGCGTGGTGTTCGGCAAGTCTATCGTGAAACGTCTGAAGCCAGAGCTCGTGGGAGGCATCATATTGTTGCTCATCGGTTTCCGCATACTTTACGAGCACTTGGAATTTTAGAGGCAAATCATATTACGTCGGTCCGGCTGGAATATGGGCGTAGTCGTATAACGAAATACTTCGGACAATGCGGTCATTCAGCATAAGTCCTATATTAATACAAGGCTTATACTATATTAATACAAGGCTTTCTGACTGCCGTTCAGGCTGTGATGAATGAGACAAAAAGCCGTGCCGATGTGGTAAATACATAAAAAACAAGGGCCATAAGCCTTAAAAGCCTATGACCCTTGTCATCATTCAGTTCTTCTCAAAGTTTATTTCCAATTAGTTTCTGAATACCAGTCCGGCGCCGTTCGCATCGATGATGATCGGTTTCTCGCGGCTTACCTCCTCAGCAAGCAACTTCTTCGAAAGATCGTTGAGCACGTAGTCCTGAATAGCCCTCTTGACAGGACGTGCGCCGAACTCCGGATCGTAGCCTGCGTTGGCCAGCCAGTCGATGGCTGCGTCGGTGTATTCGAGGGTGAATCCTTGCGGTTCGAGCATCTTCTTCACGGCGTTCATCTGCAGCTTTACCACTCCGGCTATCTGCTCCTTTGTAAGCGGCAGGAACATGATGGTGTCGTCGATACGGTTGAGGAACTCCGGACGTATGGTCTTCTTCAGCAAAGTCATCAGCTGACTATTGAGCTGAGCGAGCTCGTTGCTGTCGAGTTTTCCACCATGCTTCTCCAGGTCTTCGCGTATGAGCTGGCTGCCGAGGTTAGACGTCATGATGATGATGGTGTTCTTGAAGTTCACTGTTCTGCCCTTGTTATCGGTCAGACGACCGTCGTCGAGCACTTGCAGCAAGATGTTGAACACATCAGGATGAGCCTTCTCTATCTCATCGAAGAGCACAACCGAGTAAGGTTTGCGCCTTACAGCCTCGGTGAGCTGTCCGCCCTCGTCGTATCCTACGTATCCCGGAGGTGCACCGATGAGCCTTGACACGCTGAACTTCTCCTGATACTCACTCATATCGATACGTGTCATCATCGTCTCGTCGTTGAACAGATATTCAGCCAAAGCCTTTGCAAGCTCGGTCTTTCCTACACCTGTCGTACCGAGGAAGATGAACGATGCGATAGGACGTTTCGGGTCCTGAAGTCCTGCACGGCTACGACGTACGGCGTCGCTCACAGCCGTTATGGCCTCCTCCTGACCTATCACACGCTTGTGGAGTTCCTCCTCAAGGTGCAGAAGTTTCTCGCGTTCGCTCTGCATCATACGTGTAACAGGTATTCCCGTCCAGCGGCTTACCACCTCGGCTATGTCGTCGGCAGTAACCTCCTCGCGTATCATTGCCTTGCCGTCCTGCGTGCTGCGCAGCTGAGTCTGTATGCTCTTTATGTCGTTCTCGAGGTTAGGCAGGCTGCTGTAGCGTATCTCAGCCACACGCTCGTAGTTGCCTTCACGCTCGGCACGCTCGGCCTCGAACTTGAGTTGCTCCATCTGCTGCTTGTCTTGCTGTATCTTGTTGACAAGAGCTTTCTCGCTTTCCCATTTTGCGCGGAACGTCTTTTCCTGGTCTCTCAGTTCGGCTATTTCCTTGTCGAGCTGTTCTATCTTCGGTTGGTCGTTCTCACGTTTGATGGCCTCACGCTCAATCTCGAGCTGTTTCAGCTTACGTGTTATCTCGTCGAGCTCCTCAGGAACAGAGTCGCGCTCCATACGCAACTTCGCTGCTGCCTCATCCATAAGGTCGATGGCCTTATCAGGCAGGAAACGGTCGGAGATGTAACGCTCCGAAAGTTTCACGGCAGCTATGCAGGCATCATCCTGAATACGTACTTTGTGATGGTTCTCGTAGCGTTCCTTCAGACCACGCAGGATGCTTATCGCGCTCAGCTCGTCAGGCTCGTCCACCATGACGGTCTGGAAACGACGCTCAAGAGCCTTATCCTTCTCGAAGTATTTCTGATACTCGTTGAGAGTCGTGGCACCTATGCTACGCAGCTCACCACGTGCAAGGGCAGGTTTCAGAATGTTGGCAGCGTCCATGGCACCCTCACCGCCTCCAGCACCGACAAGGGTGTGTATCTCATCGATGAAGAGGATTATGCGGCCGTTGCTGTTGGTCACTTCCTTTATGACGCTCTTCAGACGCTCCTCGAACTCGCCTTTGTATTTGGCTCCGGCAACCAGCGCACCCATGTCGAGAGAGTAGAGCTGCTTGTCTTTCAGGTTCTCGGGCACATCGCCGCGGACTATACGTTCGGCCAGACCTTCGACGATGGCGGTCTTACCTGTTCCCGGTTCACCTATAAGAATAGGGTTGTTCTTCGTACGCCTTGAAAGTATCTGGAGCACACGTCTTATCTCTTCGTCACGTCCAATCACAGGATCGAGCTTTCCCTGACGGGCCTCCTCAACAAGGTTCTTGGCGTATTTCTCGAGCGACTGATAATTCTCGTCGGCCGACTGCGACTGTACTTTCTGTCCCTGGCGCAGACTGTCAATGGCCTTGCGCACGTCGTTCTCGTTCAGTCCGGCATCCTTAAGAATGCGCGATGCTGTGGAGTTGACAGTGAGCAGAGCCAGCAACAGCGGTTCTACGCTTACGAACTCGTCGCCCATTTTCTGCGAGATGTCTGTGGCTTTCTGCAGCACGTTCGATGCGTCGTTGCTGAGATAAGGCTGTCCGCCCTGTACTTTCGGCAGACGCGCAATTTCGCTGTCGAGCACGGTTTCTATCTGGTTGGCGTTAGCTCCTAATTTCTGGAATATGTATGAAGACACATCCTTGGCTTTCGTCATGACACCTTTCAGCAGATGCACCGGCTCAATGGTCTGCTGTCCGTTGCGGCTCGCCGTGTTCACGGCTTCCTGAACAGCCTCTTGCGCTTTGATTGTGAATTTGTCGAATGTCATGTTTTAGATTCTCCTTTCTTGTTTTTGTTTTCTAATGTTTTCCGCTTTCAGTAAACACAAAATGCGTGCCCTGTGTGAGTTGATGACAAAATGACATATACTTGATGACAAAATGACATAATGGAAAGGGCTGTTGTTTTACACATTGTATATATAGGTGATGAGTATAACGCTGAGCGCCGGCTGTTAAATATCTGTAATTCGCGTGCTCGTTTGGCGGCGCGTGTGTTAAAAATAAGGGTGAAAAACCGCCTGATTTTTCGCGTTTTTGCGGCCGGAAGGGTTTCTGACGGAAATTCCGCGAGTTTTCGGCGGATATGCTTAAATTGCTGATTATTAATGAGTTGAATGTAATATATGATGTGAAGCCCTTGTCCCGGCTTTCCAATATGGGCTTAATCGCATTGCGAAATGGCCCATTTCAGGTCCCGATATAGGCTTTTTCGCCTCCTGAAATGGTGCTTATCGGAGTGCAAAATGGGCTCTTTCGCATCATGCTTCGTCTTTTTATGGCTTGCGGACACAGTCTGACGGTCGTGAAAAAGCCATTTTTTCGGATTTCGTTTTCTGGTTTGAGAATTTCAGAATGTTAATTATTTAACATCCGTTAGCATATTATCGACAATCTGACACGGATATTGCTGCGTCTGCGCTTCCATAATCTTTCATAGTGTATTCCATGATATTCCGCATATTACGATACTCCGACGACTGTCTGGGGCGGGCGATGAAGTTTGCAACAAAGTTGCATGTTATAATATGTATATTTGCATATCATTTTGAATATACAAAAAATAATAACCTAAAAACGTTATGAAAAAAAGAATATTGATTGCCGGCGTTATGGGACTTATGGTTTTTGTTTCGTGCCATAACGGCAAATCCGGCGACCATGATGAAGACGTCCATGCAGAAGAAGAACACATGGAAAGTGGAAAATCGGGTAAGGAAGAAGCCCATGCAGGCGAGATTGTGCTGCCTGTAGAGAAGGCTAAGGCTGCCGGAGTGGTGGCTGAGGTGATAAAGCCGGGCGACTTCCAGACCGTAATACAGACAAGCGGCAGCCTGCAGAGCGCGTCGGGCGACGAGGCCTCGGTGGTGGCCACCATGTCGGGTATAGTGAGAATGGTAAGAGCGATGCCCGAAGGTGCCAGGGTTGGACGCGGACAGGCTTTGTTCAGCATCTCGTCGGAGCACATGCAGGACGGCGATCCTGCCGACCGTGCCGGAGTGGCTTATGCCACGGCAAGGCGCGAGTATGAGCGTGCGCAGAAACTCGTGAAAGACAAGATAATATCAGAAAAGGAATTCAACGCCATAAAGGAAAACTACGACATGGCGCGTATTGCCCAGAAGGCTCTTGCTGCATCAAAGGGCAAGTCGGGCGTGGCTGTTACGGCACCAATCACTGGTTATGTGAAGGAATGTCTCGTGAAGAACGGCGACTACGTTGCTGCCGGACAGCCGATGATGAGCCTCACGCGCAACCGCAAGCTCTATCTCGTAGCCGATGTGCCGGGACGCTACATGCAGGAACTGTCGCAGGTGAAGACGGCGCGGTTCATGTCGTCGTATGGTGGCGAGCTCTACGACCTGCAGCAGCTCAACGGACGCCCCGTGGCTTATGGCCGCACAACGACTGCCGGCTCGTCTTATGTGCCGGTGACATTCGAGTTCAACACCACGGCAGGACTGTTGCCGGGTATGGCCGTCACGGTATATCTGGTCACCGGAACACGCAGTGGGGTGATAAGCGTGCCTGAGTCGGCACTTACCGAAGAGGAAGGCGCAAAATATGTTTATGTGCGCACAGATGCCGAATGTTATGAGAAACGCGAGGTGCGCACGGGTGCGAGCGACGGCGCACGCAGGGAAATACTCAGTGGAATAAAGCCGGGCGAGACGGTGGTTACAAAGGGTGCCATAGAAGTGAAGCTGGCATCGGCTACCAACGCCATACCTCCCCACACTCATTCACATTGACATAAACTAAAAAGGAGAATAAATGCTGAACAAGATAATACATTTTTCGCTGCAGAACCGACTGATGGTTCTTGTTGCGTCTGTGCTGCTCATGGTGGGAGGCTTGTACATGGCCTTTCATACTGAGGTTGATGTGTTCCCCGACCTGAACGCTCCTACGGTGGTCATCATGACCGAGGCAGGCGGTATGGCGGCCGAGGAGGTAGAACGGCTCGTAACTTTTCCTATAGAGACGGCCGTCAATGGTGCGACAAATGTGCGCAGGGTGCGCTCGTCATCCACTACCGGTTTCTCTGTGGTATGGGTAGAGTTCGACTGGAACACCGACATCTATCTGGACCGACAGATAGTGTCTGAGAAACTGTCTACGGTGAGCGGAAGCCTGCCTGACAACGTGAGCCAACCGGTGCTCGGACCGCAATCGTCCATTCTCGGTGAGGTGCTCATAGTGGGACTTACGGCAGACAGCACTTCGATGCTCGACCTTCGTACAATCGCCGACTGGACCGTTCGTCCGCGGTTGCTCTCTACCGGCGGCGTGGCACAGGTGGCTGTGCTTGGCGGCGACATAAAGGAATATCAGATACTGATACATCCCGACCGCATGAAACACTACGGAGTGAGCCTTTCGGAGGTGATGGCCGCAACGCGCGGAATGAACCAGAACACCAGCGGAGGCGTGATATATCAGTATGGCAACGAATATATAGTGCGCGGAATGGTTTCGTCTGACGATGTTGACAAGCTGGCACAGGCTGCTCTGAGAACTTCATCGGGCACCACGGTGACACTGTCCGATGTGGCTGATGTAAGGATAGGAGCTCAGCAACCCAAGCTGGGAGTGGCTTCGGTAAAAGGTAAGCCGGCTGTGCTGCTCACCGTGACGAAACAGCCTAACACCGGAACGATAGAGCTGACCGAGAAACTTGAGGAGGCCGTGAAGGATCTGAAAAAGAACATGCCGGCGGATGTGCATGTGTCGACCGACATATTCAGACAGTCAAACTTCATCAACAGTTCTATCGACAACGTGCAGGAGTCGCTCATCGAGGGTGCTGTCTTTGTTGTGATTGTACTCTTCCTGTTCCTTGCCAACGTGCGTACGACGGTCATATCGCTTGTCACTCTGCCGCTGTCGTTGCTCATAACGCTGCTCGTACTCCATTACATGGGACTGAGCATCAACACCATGAGTCTCGGAGGTATGGCCATTGCCATCGGCTCGCTTGTGGACGATGCCATAGTGGATGTGGAGAATGTGTGGAAGCATCTGCGCCAGAACCGCATGCTGCCGCGTGAGGAGCGCAAGCCAGTGCTCGACGTGGTGTTCAATGCTTCGCGCGAGGTGCGTATGCCTATCCTCAATTCCACCATTATAATAGTTATAAGCTTTGTGCCGCTGTTCTTCCTTAGCGGTATGGAGGGCAAGATGCTTATACCGCTTGGTATAGCGTTCATCGTGTCGCTGTTTGCATCCACCGTTGTCGCTCTTACGCTTACTCCGGTATTGTGCAGCTATTTGCTTGGCGGCCGCAAGGGCAGTGACGGACTGCCTAAAGAGGCATTCCTCGCAGTGTGGTTGCGTAAGTATTACGAGATAGCTTTGCTGTGGGTGCTCGGCCATAAGAAGGAAGTGGTGGGCGGTACAGCTGCTCTGCTATTGCTGGCCATAGGCTTCTTCTTCACGCTCGGACATAGTTTCCTCCCGGGATTCAACGAGGGTTCGTTCACGATTAACATCAGTTCGTTGCCCGGAATATCGCTCGAGGAGTCTGACAAGATAGGCCGTCGCGCAGAGAAACTTCTGCTATCGATACCTGAGATAAAGACCGTTGCTCGCAAGACCGGTCGTGCCGAGCTCGACGAACACGCTCTCGGAGTGAACGTTTCGGAGATAGAGGCGCCGTTCGAACTGAAGGATCGCTCTCATGCCGAGCTGCTTGCCGACGTGCGAAAGAAGCTGTCTGTGCTCACGGGTGTGAACGTAGAGATAGGTCAGCCTATCAGTCACCGCATCGATGCGATGCTTAGTGGTACGCAGGCAAACATAGCCATAAAGCTGTTCGGCGACGATCTGAACCGCATGTTCCTTATCGGTAACGAGATAAAGGAGGCCATTGAACCGGTTGAAGGTATAGCCGACCTGAACGTGGAACAGCAGATTGAGCGTCCTGAACTGAAGATAGTGCCACGACGTGACATGCTGCGCAAGTACGGAATAACGCTTCCTGAGTTCGCGCAGTTCGTGTCGGTGTGCATGGCCGGAGAGACAGTCTCGCAGGTATATGAGAGCGGCAAGAGCTTCAACCTTGTGGTTCGCGTGGATGAGGACGACCGCAAGACCATGGAACGCATAGAGGACATGATGATAGACACGGCCGACGGACAGCGCATTCCGCTCTCCGAGGTGGCTGATGTGGAATCATCCAAGGGTCCGAACACAATCAACCGTGAGAACGTGAAACGTAAGATCGTGATATCTGCCAACACGAGTGGACGCGACCTTCGCAGCGTAGTGAACGACATACAGAAACGGATTGACAGTCAGATAAAGCTGCCGGAAGGTTATCATATAGAGTATGGTGGACAGTTCGAAAGCGAGCAGTCAGCCAGCCGTACGCTGATGATAACATCGCTGATGAGCATTGTTGTTATATTCCTGTTGCTCTACATGCAGTTCAAGAATACGTTTGAGAGTGGCGTGATAATGCTTAACCTGCCGCTTGCGCTCATTGGCGGAGTGTTCGCTCTTGTGTTTACAACGGGTGAGGTGAGCATTCCTGCCATCATTGGATTCATATCGCTGTTCGGTATCGCCACGCGTAACGGAATGTTGCTCATAACCCGATATAACACATTGCGCAACGAAGACGGACTTTCGGTACGCGAGAGTGTCATGCATGGTTCGCTCGACCGTCTTAATCCTATACTCATGACAGCTCTTTCGTCGGCCCTTGCGCTTGTGCCTTTGGCATTGAAAGGCGACCTGCCGGGCAATGAGATTCAGAGTCCTATGGCAAAAGTGATATTGGGCGGACTGCTTACATCCACTTTCCTCAACGCATTCATATTGCCTGTTGTGTATGAGTGGATGCAGGGAAAGGAAGAAAAGATGAAACGAAATAAAACCAAATGATGATGAAGACTACTATTATATTTGCTGCGGCACTGGCATTCGGAATGAATGCCGGTGCACAGAGCATAAACGATATACTGAAAAGTGTGGAGCAGAACAATAAGGAGCTGCAGGCCATGAACGAACGCGGCAAGGCGCAGGCTCTTGATATTGATGCCCAGAATAATCTGAGTGACCCGAGCATTGAGTACAGTCCGTTTTTCGCAAAAGGCGTGAGTGGAGTGGCAAGCTCTGAACTCGTGGTGAAGCAGGGATTTGATTTTCCGACGCTATATGCTGCTCGCAGCAAGTCGGGAAAGCTCCAGAAAGATGTCGTGAACCTCGACTATCTGGCTTCGCGATGCAACATCCTGCTCTCGGCAAAGCAGTTGTGTCTCGACCTTATACTGCTCAATCAGGAGCACGAGCTGCTCGAGAAGCGCCGTAAGAACGCCGAGGAACTGCTCGCCATATATGAGACGAGAATGAAGAACGGCGATGCCACCATATTGGAGTTGAACAAAGTGAAGATGGACCGTATGAATGTGCAGACTGAGGTGACACAGAACGAGGCGGCTCATCAGACGGCATTGCAGTCGCTTCTGGCCTTGAACGGTAACATGCCGCTTGAGTTTGACCAGAAGGATTATCCTGCAAGTCAGGATGTCGTGGATTATGAGGCTCTTTATGACAAGGCTGTGGCTTCTGAACTTACGCTGCGTTCGGCGCGTGCGGACGTATTGGCGTCCGAACAGAATGTTAAGGTGAACAAGCAGAACTGGCTTCCCAAGTTCGAGGTTGGTTACAGACGCAATACCGATGGATCGGATGCCAGCAACGGTTTCATGGTTGGCGCTTCGTTCCCTTTGTTCTCCGGACGTAACAAACTGAAGTCGGCCAAGGCCAAACTGCAGGAATCCACGTTGCAGCTTGATAATGTGAAGGTGCAGACTGAGAACAATGTGCGCTCTAAGGTGAACGAGATGAAACAGCTGCGCAAGGCTGCCGATACATACGACACTGCGTTGCTAAATTCCACGCTCGACCTTCTGCGTAAGGCTGTCGAGGGCGGTGAGCTTTCAATAATAGAATATTATGTTGAGGCTGACGCCATTTATAAGAACCTGCAGACGCAGATGCAGCTTGAGAACCAGTATCAGAAGGCGTATGCCGAGCTGACAAAAGGGGAGCTGTGAGCCGTGTGATGTCCGGCCATGACGGTCGTCTGTCGTGGCGGACATTCCAAGAATAGAGACAGATGATATATGTATAAAAAAAGAAGCAGGACATTTGCCCTGCTTCTTTTTTATATTTTGAGATGTTTATTTTATCTTGTCGAATCCCTCACCGAATACTCCGTGACAGAACGATTGCGAGACGAGGGCATCCGGATCTATGCTTTTAATGTAATTGAAGAGATCCTGTGTCTCGTATTTACGTGCCAGAACAATCAGAATATCAACCTCTTGTTTAGAGTACCATCCCTTTCCTGTTATTGCCGTTACACCGCGATGGAGTTTCTGGTTGATTACGTCGGCAATCTTGTCATATTCTTTTGATATGATGATGAACTGCACTGTCTGGCGCGCTCCGTTTATTACGTAGTCGCATACAAAGCTTGCCACAAGAGTGAAGGCAATACCGTAAACAATCTTCTCAGAGCTGTGGAACAGTATGTATGACGAACTGATGATGGTGATATCGATGAACTGCATTGCCCGACCGAAACTCATACGGAAGTATTTGTTGAGCAGTGCGATGATGATGTCGGTGCCTCCTGTCGATCCGTTGTGCGAGAACACTATGCCGAGACCGGCTCCCGACATTGCACCTCCTATGAGCACATGCATGAAAGTATCCTTGCCCGCCGTGATGATTGGGAATGCCTGGAACAGCGGTTGCAGCGCACTGACAAGTACCGCCATTATCGTTACGCCGATGATTGTGCGTATGGTGAATTGCTTGGTGAGTGCCTTGAAGGCTATGATAAGCATTGTGGCGTTGAGAATATAGATTGACGCACCGGCCGGAAAGCGGAAAGCGTAGTATAATAACGCCGATATACCGGCAACGCCTCCCATTACAACCTTTTCAGGCAGAATGAATGCTGTGTATCCTATTGAATATAACAATATTCCGAAAAAGATGAAAAACAAATCTTTGTATTGCTGTTTTTTAATATGGTATTTTGCTTTACTGCTACTAATGCTCATGATATAAACATTTATATTTTTGTGATGCAAATATAATTTAAATTTTTTATAGCATCAAAAAAAATATGTTATATTTGACGGATGATGCCTCATAATATAATAAAGGTGGCAATAGCACACGGGCATTATTTTGTTACTTGTTTTAACATTTACGTGAGTTCTGATTATGGCTGACGCTTATGATATGCCTTATTGCCTTTTGTCGATGTCTGAAAGAAGAGGCAGAAGAAAATCAGTGGGGATGAAAATAATGTTCAGCGATTCTAAGGCGACTGAACGTTTTGCGTAAATCATAAATTCGGCTATGGACACATCTCTATGCCGACGGTTGCTGCGCTCCCGGATAAGCGGTGTTTTTCTTCAGCCGGGATGTGCCGATATAGACAACTTTCAATTTGTAACCGGTTTTCGTTTTTTCTGCCCCGGTTTCCCGATATACCCCGAAAAATAAGCGCGTATTTGCTGACAGACTTTCCTTCGGGCGCAAATATGCGAAAAATAAGAGGTTTTTATAAAATATTGGATATCAGGGATTTATATTTAAGGGCCATTTCTTTACATTGCAAAAAGCACCGTTTCGTCTTGCGAAATAGGCCATTTCGGAGGCTGAAAAGCACCATTTCGCACCCTAAAATGGGCTAATTCGCACCATGAAATGGGCAATATTGGAACGCAAGATGAACCTTTTCGGACTATGGAATAGGGTATGTCAAAAGACGATAACGGCAGAAAGAGTCTGTATTATATTGATTTTAACAGTCATTTACATCTCTTTCGCGAAAATATTTTGTCAAAATTTAGTCAAGAAAAATCGTAAGTATGTCGCCCTGTTTTCCAGTTTAAACGCTGATATCGGTTGTCAGTAAAGGTAAGGAAAATATGTGCCTTGTCTGCGTTGATGATTTATCGGTTACGGCGGTAATGATTTATCATGAAGTGAGATAAATATTCTGTTCCGGTTAATACCGCTTTGCGCAATTAGGATATATTCCGATATGCTATGATATTTGGTGAATAAAACAAACTTGCTGTGAATTTCTACTGTCCACAAATATGCACGGGGTTACGGGCAAAAGGTTCTTTCTTTTCAGAATTGCGATGTTGTATGGATATCCCCAATGATTTCCTACAGCCCTTGAAAGAGTCCATATCAATCTCTAATATGGCTGATGTGAAAGGTCAAAAAAAATCTGCGCCGTGAATGACAGCGCAGATTATATTAAGTGGAATTTATGTTTTTATCTTACTATATGCTTCTTACCGTTCTTTATTATGATGCCTTTGTATGATTCGTTCACTCTCTGTCCGTTAAGATTAAACATCTTTCCGTCTGCCTTTTCAGCATCAGCCTTGATGTCTTTTATACCGGTTGTTATGGTTCCGTCGGTGAGATAGATACCCATAATGAAACCTTTGTCATTATTGCTGGTATAGTTGTTCAGAGTGATGCTCTCTATCTGTTTGTTGCTCTCGGGGAAGTCTTCAATCTCGTACAGTCCTACATAGTCTCTGTCGTCAACACCTCCGTAGTAGCGTCCGGTCTGCACTGCTGCCAGCGATTGGTTGTTGCACCAGTCGGGAATATCGATGTAGCTTGTGCTGTGTGTTCCGTCCTCGTAGTTGTAAGTGATGTCTATCGTAGCAGGACCGTTTCCGGCGGTAGCGAGAAATACCAGTGAACCGTAGTCGCTGACTGTAGGTTTGTCTTCAAGCTCGAGTGTAGTGGTAGATTCATCTACGTCAGGTGTGGCGGCATCGTCGGCTACAAGTCTTGTAGAGTTGAGTGTTGTGTAATCTACCTTATATGTTCTGTTGCTCTTTGTAACGATGTTTCCGTCGTCCGGCAATCCGTACACAGTCGATTGTTTAAGCTCTCCGAGCGCTTGTGAATAAAGCACCCATGAGTTGCCGTCAAGCGAAGCGTTGGCATACTCGTCTATCGGTGTTGCCTCAGCTATCACGTCCACATTGAATCCATCGGCCACCTCAACAGGCTGCTGTCCTGTAGATAATCCGAGAATGGTAGGATAGCCTTTGCTTGCATCGAGTTTCTCGATATACACTGATTTTATTTCCTTCTCAGGATTTGTCTCTATGCTCTTTTCAAGAATGCGCACAGCTGTTACACCTTGTGGCGCTCCTGAATTCAGGTCAACACGGTCGTATCCCCAGAAAGCCTCGTCCTTGCCCATGTGGTCGTTCGGGTCCTTGCTGTCGTTCCACCAGTCTTCAACGGTAATATTGCTGTAAGAGAAATCTCCGTCAGAATAGCAGACCTCGACATAAAGGTCTGTTGGTCCGTTTCCGCAGATGCACAGCAGCCACAGTTTGTCTGTCTTCACAGGATTGGCAAGTATCAGTTCTCCGCTGCTTTCGTAAGAAGTGCCGGAAGCATCGTTCGGTCCTAACAGTCTGAGTGCATTGTTTTTTGTATAGTCAATGTTGTAAAGATTTCCTGTTTCAAATGCTTTCAACGGCATGTCGGCAGGCAGTCCGTTGTTTTTGAAGCTGATGTTCTTAGAGTATAAACCTACACTTCCGTTGTCTATACCGAGTACCAGATTATCCTCGACAGGCACAGCTTCAGCCACAATGTCTGCTGTAAAGCCACTCTTGACTCTTATCTGTCCCTTATTTTGCGCAAATGCAGTTAATGTGCCAAACACAATGGCATTCATAAATAGTAAAGTTTTTTTCATGCGTTTAAAGTGTTTTTTAGTGAATAAATAATATTAGACCTTTTTATAAAGATATAACATCTGTATAAATTGCATCAACGAACATTTAAAAAATATAAACATTAAGATAATTTTATTAACAATTTGATACTGTAAACGAATTTATGAAAAAGAGTTTGTATAATCAAAGATTTTCTGTAACTTTGCAGTCGCAAATTTTAATAAGAATTTATGGACGATTATCACGCGGAAAATATTACTTTCTAAGGCTGGAGACAAGATGTTCCTTTCAGTATGAGGCTGTCTCCTGCCGGTAATTCAAAAAGACGACAAATCTAAGGAGATTAGCTTTATGAGAACATTCTGGAATACTGAGAGTGCCTTGAAAGCGGTTGCTGAGTGGCAACCTAACTGCTGGATACAAGTTACTTGTCCTACGGAAGACGATCAGCAGTGGCTTGAAGATAAATTCAATTTACCCGATTATTTTCTTTCAGACGTAAGCGATACCGATGAGCGTGCGCGTTACGAGTATGACGACGGTTGGATGCTTATAATCCTTCGTATCCCGTACGTCAAGGAAATACGTTCCCGTACGCCATATACCACGGTCCCGCTAGGTATAATCCATAAAGGTGATGTCACCATAACTGTTTGTTATTATGAGACAAACATGATGATAGATTTTGTCAGCTATCAGCAGAAGAGGGGAGAGGGCTTTACCGATTATGTCGATATGATATTCCGTCTTTTCCTTTCTTCGGCAGTGTGGTATCTGAAGCGTCTGAAGCAGATAAATACACTTATAGAGAAGGCAAAGCACAATCTTGACAATGTGGTGAACAATGAGTCGCTCATTGCGCTCAGTCGTCTGCAGGACTCTCTTACATATTTCATAACGTCAATACGTGGCAACGAGACTCTTCTTGCGAAACTGAAGTTCAAACTGCAGGTCGACGAGCTTGATGCCGACCTTATAGAAGATGTCAACATTGAGATGTCGCAGGCACGTGAGACGACCAACATCTATTCGAACATCCTCGAATCGACGATGGATACATACTCGAGCATCATCAACAACAACATGAACACCGTGATGCGTACGCTTACTTCAGTGTCTATCATAATGATGTTCCCGACGCTCATAGCTTCTTTGTTCGGAATGAACCTCATTAACGGCATGGAATCAACAAGTTATGGTTTCATCGTGGCTCTGGTAATTTCTGTCTGCGTATCTGGCCTGTCGTGGTTTATTTTGCGCCACAAAAGACTACTTTGACGGAAAAATGTAAAAAATATGTAAGTTTTTTTGTGGAATTACTTTTTTTTAGTTAAGTTTGCATCTACAATTTTTAGAAATTAAATTATCATGCAAAATGCTAATGGCTTAAATTATTAAGTCCTTTTGAAATTTGCTTGTATATTGTGGAAAAACCGTGTCATAAACTTAAAATAGTGAAATGATGGATTCTCAAGAAAATGCTCTTCTGAACGGAGTGAATGAAAACGAAAAAGGCATGGAGCAATCAGTTGCTCAAGTAAAACAAGATGAAAATGCGGCTGAAAGCCAGGCAGGGGAAACTGAAGCAGTCTGTGCTGATGAGAATGCAACAGAAGAAACGCCTTCGTTGCAGACATACAAGACGAAGAAAGAGGTTCTTGCACGCCTGAAGGAGATTGTTGCAAATAAGGAATTTTCCAATAAGGAAGAGATTGATCATCTTAAAACCTCTTTCTATAAATTGCATATTGCAGAGCGCGAGGCGCGTCTGAAAGAATATCTTAACGCCGGCGGCGATCCTGACAAATATCAGATTGTGCCGGATGAGGATGAGACTGTCTTCAAGGCAGAGATGGCTGTGATACGCGAGAATCGTACCAAGCTGTTCCAGCAGCAGGAGGCCGAGAAGCAGGCAAACCTGGAAAAGAAACTCGAAATAATAAACAAGATAAAAGCCATGGCCACCTCTCCGGAGCAGGCCAACAAGTCATATCCAGAGTTCAAGGAGCTGCAGCAGCAGTGGAAAGAGATAAAATCTGTTCCGGCAAACAAGGCCAGCGAATTGTGGCGCAGCTATCAGCTGTATGTAGAACAGTTCTACGATCTGCTCAAACTCAACATCGAGGCTCGCGAATATGATTTCAAGAAGAATCTCGAACTGAAGACCAAATTGTGCGAATCGGCAGAGAAACTCGCCGACGAACCCGATGTCATCAGCGCTTTCCACCAGTTACAGGAGCTCCATCAGCAGTATCGTGAGATAGGACCTGTGGCAAAAGACCTGCGCGAAAGCATTTGGGCACGCTTCAAGGCTGCATCTACAGTCATCAACAAACGTCATCAGCAGCATTTTGAGGATCTCCGTGCCAAGGAGGAAGACAATCTTGCACGCAAGACCGAATTGTGCGAGAAGGCTGAGGCTATAGCCAAGGAAGAGAATAAGGGCGCAAGCGACTGGGAGAAGCACACAAAGGAGATAATAGCTCTCCAGGCCGAGTGGAAGACCATAGGATTCGCTCCGCAGAAGATGAACGTGAAGATATTCGAGCGCTTCCGTGGCACATGCGACGATTTCTTCGGTCGCAAGGCTGCTTTCTTCAAGGATCTCAAGGATTCGTTTGCTGCGAATATAGAGAAGAAGAAAGCACTTATAGAGAAGGCACGCGCAATGTGCGACAGCACTGACTGGAAATCTACAGGCGACAAGTTCATTGCTTTGCAGAAAGAATGGAAGACCATAGGCGGTGTGCCAAAGAAGATAGGCGACCAGCTGTGGAACGATTTCCTCGAGGCATGCAACAAGTTCTTCGCTGCCCGCAACGCTGCAAATGCAGGCGTGCACAATGAGGAGCGCGCCAACCTTGAGAAGAAACGCTCAATCATCGAGAAGCTTCGTAATTTCACTGCTGAGGGTGTTGACAACGTTCAGGAGAAGGTACAGCAGCTCATCGAGGAATACAACAGCGTCGGACACGTGCCTTATAAGGAGAAGGACAACGTATATAACGATTATCACGCAGCTCTTGACAAGCTTTACAAAGAGCTCAACATATCTACAAGTCGCCGCAAGCTCGACAACTTCAAGACCAATCTGAAGAATGTCGCAAAACGTGGTGAGGATGCTCTCGACAACGAGCGCGGACGTCTGATGCGCCGTTACGACAAGCTGCGTCAGGAAATCCAGACATACGAGAACAATCTCGGATTCCTCACAGCCAGCAGTAAGAAAGGCAACAGTCTTGTTGACGAGCTGAAGAGAAAGGTTCAGAAGCTCAAGGACGATATGGAGCTCGTGAAGCAGAAGATAAAGGCTATCGATGCCGAACAGAACGATTGATTTTTCAGAACATACTGAATCTCAGTATATAATTATAAACATTTGAAACGTGGTGGCACGTTCCGCTTATGACAGTAAAGGCAAACACTGTCGGCCGGATGCGCCACCACGCTTTTTTATGGCTCGTTATAAATTGAGTGTGGCTTGGTTTCAATAAAAAGCCTTTGACTTAACTCAACGGTCAGAGTTGTATTTTTCTTCTGAAATGAGAAAGATATGGCCCGCTTTCAATTTATAACCGGATTTTGATTTTTCTGTCCGGGTTTCCTGTTATACCCCGAAAAATAAGCGAGTATTCGCGAGCGGACTCTCCATCGGACGCAAATACGCGAAAAATAAGAGGCTTTTGTAAGATATTGAATATCAATGATATATGTTTGATGGGCATTTTGTCGTATTGCAAAAAGCACCATTTCGTCATGCGAAAAGGCCCATTTCAGGGTCTGAAAAGCACCATATCGCACCACAATATAGGCTTTATCGGACTGCGAAATGGGCAATATCAGAAAGCAAAAAGAATATTTTCGGACTACGTTACGGGGTATATGAAAAGGCGATATATGGAGAAACAGGCTTTATAACGCCGGATTTAACATCCCTTTACATCTCTTTCGCGAAAATATTTTGTCAAAATAAAGTCAAGAAAAATTGTAAGCATGTCTCTCAGTTTTCCCTCAAAAACGCTTATGTCAGATGTAAGGAAATGCGCGGAAAGGATTTATTGACTTTGCGTTTATTATGTATCGGTTGTGGCAATGCGGATTTATTATTACGGAATAAATATAATGTCATTGTTTATAAAGCCGCTCACAGCTATTGGTTTTTCCGAAACCAAATGTCATTTCATGAATAAAAACCAATCTCAACTGAATTTCCATCGGGCGGTGCAAGGCTTATCAGATATTAAGACATCAGGTTTTTCATGACGGAAAGACAATTTTTATTCACACGGTTATTTGTCGTATGGGGCTTGATGTTTCTCTGTCTGAGAGATAAAAAAAGTGTCTGAGAAGTAAGAATACAACTCAGACACAATATTTTGCTTGCCTTACAGACTGAGAATCTGTCCGGCGTGTTCTTTCACTTTAATCTGTTTCGGCCCCATGATATTTACCACTACGCCGTTCTCGTCGATGATGAATGTCGTGCGGAACGTACCCATATATGTCCTGCCACACATTTTCTTCTCGCCCCATACACCGAATTCCTCAACAAGTTTCTTATCTGTATCGGCAATGAGAGTGAACGGCAGTTGGTTTTTCTCGATGAATTTCTGGTGCGACTTCTCGCTGTCCACGCTTACGCCTACAACCTCATATCCCTTAGCCTTCAGCTCTTTGTAGTTGTCGCGCAGGCTGCATGCCTCGCTTGTGCATCCAGGAGTAGAGTCCTTGGGATAGAAATATAACACGAGTTTCTTACCTGCGTAATCGCTCAAACGTACTTCCTTACCGTTCTGGTCAACGCCCAGTATTTCCGGAGCCTTGCTTCCTATTTCCATAATCTTATTCCTTTTTTTATTGTTTATAATTCCTTTTTATTATTCAGAGCAAAGATAATGCCAACGGGTGCAAAGATAACTCAAGGTGCTTGAATCTCAAAGCGAATAAATGTTAAAACAGAAACGCGGCGCTTGGCGTTTGTCTTTAAACAGATAATTTTGCGCTCTGAAAACAACAATATATACACAGCAAACCAGATGAACCAGATAAACCGTCAGATACTTCGTATAGCTCTTCCGTCCATTGTCTCAAACATCACCGTGCCCCTGCTCGGACTTGTCGATGTGACCATAGTGGGGCACATGGGCGATGCCGTGTATATCGGTGCGATAGCTGTCGGTTCTATGATATTCAATGTGATATATTGGATATTCGGTTTTCTGCGTATGGGTACGAGCGGAATGACCTCGCAGTCGTTCGGACGCCGCGATCTGCCCGATGTCGTGCGCCTGTTGTTGCGCTCGCTCACCGTTGCGCTTGTCGTTGCGGCGCTGATAATTCTTTTCCGTCATCCGATTTTGAGTCTTGCGCTCAGGGTTATCGGTCCTTCGCCTGACATCTCAGTGTTTGTCCGCACCTACTATGGCATCTGTGTGTGGGGCGCTCCCGCCATGCTCTGTCTTTACGGATTTACGGGCTGGTTCATCGGCATGCAGAACACACGCATACCGATGTTCATCTCCATAATGCAGAATGTAGTCAATATCGCCGCAAGTCTTAGTTTGGTTTATGTGTTCGGTATGAAGGTAGAGGGCGTGGCTCTCGGCACGCTCATTGCCCAGTATGCCGGTCTGCTGGCAGCCGTGGTGTCGCTTGTCGTGGTCTATGGCCGCCTCCGCAACCATTATTCCGCCGTCGGACTGTTCGATTTCCACGCCATGTGTCGCTTCTTCAGTGTCAACCGCGACATCTTCATCCGCACCTTGTTCATAGTGGCAGTGAATTTGTTTTTCCTTTCAGCCGGAGCGTCTCACGGTGCTGTTGTCCTGGCGGTAAACACTCTGCTCATGCAGCTTTTCACGCTGTTTTCATACGTCATGGATGGTTTCGCCTATGCCGGCGAGGCGCTCTGCGGCCGCTACTACGGCGCGCGCAATGCGCAGATGTTCCGTTCCACGGTGCGCCATCTGTTCGTGTGGGGCGTCATACTCGTCGTTGCCTACACGGCCCTGTATGCCTTTGGCGGCAGCGCTTTCCTCTCGCTGCTCACCGACGACACCACGGTCATAGCCTCCGCAGCCGCTTATTTCCCCTGGGCAGTGGCTATTCCGGTTGCAGGCATGGCAGCCTTTGTCTGGGACGGAGTGTTTATCGGCGTCACGGCCACGCGCGGCATGATGCTCTCGTCCATAGTGTCGGCACTCCTGTTTTTCGGCGTTTACATGTCGCTCCGCACGGGGTGGGGCAATCACGCCCTATGGTTCGCCTTCATCGTCTATCTCGTCTCGCGTAGCATTATACAGACATTGCTTTTCGCAGGCCACAAAAAAAGGATGCCCTCTCTTCCTTCAGAGAAGACATCCCGATGAGAGATGAATCAAAGTTTAAAGCCTATGAGAATGTACTTATTACTTTACTTTTTATTTTTGTCGTATGGCCGCCGTATCGGTTGCATGTGTTAGACTTACCAAGCGGGTTGGCTGTGAGACGTCAGATGCACGCCGTCGGCGACACATCCGGTTTATTTCAGGTTCTTCATATATTCCGTAGGAGCCACCACAGCCTTTGCGCTTGCCGTTGACGACTTGCGTGTGCAGTATTTGAATGTCACCTTGCGGTCGCCGTTAAACGATTTCCACTTCAGCGTCAGATCCACTGTCTTGCCGTTGGTGTCGGGCAGTTTGTCGAGCTTGAAGGCCACGATGCCATATCCCCAATATCCGTTCACGTCGCCGTCGGCATTGTGATAGAATGTCACTTCATACGGATCGTCCGGGTTAGAGCCTGTCACAAGGTTCACGTAGTGAGGTCTTGTGCCTCCCCATCTGGTCTTGAAGCTCAGTGTCAGATATCCGTCCTCGGCTATTGTAACCCAGTCGCTCGTGCCTATCTCCACCGGATCGTCTCCATATTTCAGGTCGTTCTGTGTTCCGAGATCAGGAGCGGTCTGCTTGGTAAGGATGCTGTCCATCCAGTTAACGTAAACATTGAAGTTGCGTTTGTCGTTCTGTTGTTCAGCATAACTGAAGTTTACGAAAGCTCTTACTTCCTTGCTTCCGTATGGCGAACGGTTCATGTTGAGCGGCGTGAGCGTGGTAGAGTCGTCGAGCTGCAAGAAGAACTTCTGTCCGTAGCCCTCCGGTTTCACTGTCACTATTGCGTTCGGACGGTTTATCGGATAATAATAGTAGTTGTCGTTGTCGTCATCACACGATTGGAAAGTCATTCCAACAGACAAGATACTTAATAAAAGCAGAGATAATTTCAACCTTTTCATATTCTTAATTAAGTTAATTATTAATATCGACTACTTTCTCATTGAAAAACGTGACAGGCGTTTTTAATGAAAGAGCGCGTCCTGTTTATTTTTATATTTTGAAGATTCTGTACTTCATTTCTCAACATCGCACATCCGATTTCTGGTCTTGCTGTGTTTTGTTTTCTGTAGATGTAATGCATAAATCATGCAGAGTTTGTATCAGTTTGTGCAAAAAGATGTTAAACCCGATGATTATTTACAATTTTTACATTGGGCTTTATCATCAATTGTTCCTGTTATGACGGTCGGCGGTTGGGATGACATGTCTTTTTGTCATTGTATGACATGCGGACACATCCGCCGGTTTTTCTACCGTATTCCAGTCCGAGGTTTCAGCCTGTTGGTTTCCTGTTGTGTCGGCCGTCCGGCGTTTTTTTATCATTCATGTGTTTTATCTATGTGTCACCCTTTTGTTGCCATGGCGATAAAAAAACGGAAACATAACTAAAAGTTTGTCATTTTGATTGGTCGTTTTTTGTAATATTTGTATATTTGCAATAATATATCCATCACCGGTCATGCCAAAATGTTTATTTTGATGACAGATGAGGAAAGGCGGAAATTAATATCATAAAAAATCAGATTATGAGACAAAGATTACTTTTTATCATATTCGTTATAGCCATGGTGCCTACAATGATGTATGCCGACAGTTACACCACGTTGTGGAAAAAGGAGGCTGCGGCAAGAGAGAAGGATTTGCCGAAAACACAGATAGAGATTCTCGACAAGATAATAGCAAAGGCTGAGGCCGACCGCGCCTATGGTCATCTGCTCAAAGCGCAGGTGAGCAAGATGGGCGCATGGAGCAGCATATCGCCCGATTCGCTCGCTCCTGCCGTGCGCAGACTCGAGGCTGATGCAAAGAAGGCGGAATCGAAGGACGTGGTTTTGGCTGCCGTTTACAATTCGGTGATAGGTACCGTCTATAAGAAACGGCCTACACTATGTGACGATGCGGCTGCACGCAGCGAGGCGTTCTACAGTCTTTCGCTGACACATCCCGACGAGCTGGCACGCGCTTTCGCCACCGGATACAGTCCGTTTGTTGAAGACGGCGTGGATAGTCGCATATTCGGCGACGATATGTTGCACGTGCTCGGAATGGAGGCCGGCCGCTATGACATTCTGCACGACTATTATGAGAAAGTAGGCAACCGTGCCGCCGCATGTTTCTGTGCGCTGAAGATGATACAGCAGAACCGCACGGGCAACACGCTGAGAATGCAGAAATCGAAGTATCTGCAGTCCATAGACTCACTCATCGAAAAGTATGGCGACCTGACTGTTGCCGGTGAGCTGGCGATAGAGCGCTACAAATTCATGGAAGCGTCGGAGGACGCCACGCCGGAAGACAAGATGAACTACATCGACTATGCGCTGGTGAAGTGGGGCGCATGGCCCAGAATGAATGTCCTGCGTAATGCGGTGAAGAGACTGACCATGCCTTATTTCAATGTCTCGATAGGCGACCAAGTGGCTTTGCCCGGCGTGCCTCGCAAGGTGATTGTTGCTTCACTGTGCAACATTGGTGAGCTGACGATGACCGTGCGCCGCGTCAATGTAAATGGTGACACTGATCTCAACCCTGCCGATGCGGACGATTATGCAAAACTGAAGAAACTGTTGGCTCCCGATGAACCGTTCACTCAGACACGTCGCTACATAGGTCTGCCGCCATACAAGATTGTGAACGACAGCATGCAGATAGACGGTCTGAAGAATGGTGTGTATCTTGTGGAGTTCACAACCGATAATATCAGCGTTCCGGTGGAGCGTGCCCTGCTGCGTGTGAGCAACCTCATGCTTGTGACAGAGAATATGCCCGGCAACAACATACGTCTTGTTGCTGTGAATGCAACTACGGGTGAACCCGTGCCGGGAGCGAAGATACGCATCACGTCTGTTGCCCTTCGTAATGAAAATAATAAAGACGTTGAGACGCTGACATGCAACGCCGATGGAGAGACTTTGTACAACCGTAAACTTGATTTCATACAGTCGTATTACATTTATACCGATGATGACAAGGCTTCTCCGGTGGATCAGTTAAGCGGAAGATTCTTTTATAATGAGAGTAGTCGTTCGGTTGATTATGTCAATCTTTACACCGACCGCCGTATATACCGCCCGGGTCAGACCGTGCATCTGGCTGCCTTGGCATACAATTATAACGGTGAGACCAAACGGTCGGTGGCTCTTTCGGGCAAGGCAATGACACTCACGCTGCGCGATGCCAACTATAAGGAGATTGGAAAACAGAAAGTCGTGACCGACGGTTTCGGTATGGCGTCTGCCGATTTTGTGCTTCCTTCGTCTTGTCTGCCGGGAACCTTCTCCGTAAGATGTGATTTCGGCAACAACGGATATACCTCGTTCTCCGTCGAAGAGTACAAACGTCCGACGTTCGATGTTCAGTTTGACAAGCTCACAGCCAATTACCGTTCTGGCGACACGGTCATAGTGAAAGGTTCGGCAAAGACCTATGCCGGAGTACCTGTGCAGGGAGCGCGGGTTGTCTATACGGTAACGCGCCGTCCGTCCATGCTCTGGCGCTATTACGGAACAAATGAGCAGGAGGTACAGATTGCGTCAGACACCATCGCCACAGGCAGCGACGGCACATTCAGCATAAAGGTTCCGGTTTCGCTTCCCGAGACAATGGACGAGCGTCCAAACCGTTACTATAGTTTCGATGTCAGCGCAAGTGTCACCGATGTGGCCGGTGAGACCCACCAGGGTGAGACAAGTATTCCACTGAGCGATCGTCCTACATCGTTTGATTGCAACCTGCCTGAGAGAGTGGAGCGTGACAGTCTGAAGACCATTACATTCTTATACCGTAACAATGCCGGCGAGAATATCGACGGTGATGTTACGTTCTATATCGACAATCAGAAATATACATGCAAGGCAAATGTGCCTGCCGAAATATCATCCGCACAGCTCAAGTCGATGAAACATCGTCTTATAGCTTATTGCGGCAACGACACTATCGACCGTGAGTTCGTTGTATTCACTATGCAGGACAAGAAAGCAGTGGTAGAGACACACGACTGGTTCTATGCTTCTGCCGATGAGTTCAATGCTGACGGACGTCCTGTGTATGTGCAGCTCGGTGCTTCCGACAGTCTGCTTCACGTGTTCTACACGGTATTTTCAGGCGATCGTGTACTCGAGAACGGCACAATGACGTTGCGTGATGAACTTCATACACGTCAGTTTACCTACAAACCGGAGTATGGCGACGGCATTCTGCTTAATTATGCATGGGTTAAGGGTGGCATTCTTTACCGCCATAGTGTATCTTTGCGTCATCCTAAGAAGGATACACGTTTGTTGATGAAGTGGACCACTTTCCGCGACAGACTCACTCCGGGACAGAAAGAGGAATGGACACTCAGTGTCACACGTCCGGACGGAACGCCTGCCACCGCACAGCTTCTGGCCACACTCTATGATAAGTCGCTCGACCAGTTGCGCAGCCATTCGTGGTCACTCTCAATGCCAATTTATTACAGTCTGCCGTTCACATCGTGGTCTGCGCGTTACGCCACAAACATAGGAGTGTATGGCGAGATGCCTCTCAAGCTTCTTGACGAGCGCGGACTGGACTTCGGGCATTATGATGTGACGCCATTGCTTGGCATTGTTGCAGTAAATGAAGTGCTGATGGCAAAAGGTGAGGTGCTCCGGTCGAAGGAGATGATAGCGCAGCCCATGTCTGGCAGTGATGAGGTGATGAGTGTAGGTTACGCCAGAACGGTGGAGGACGCATCGGGCGACAACATCATGATAAGGGGGACAAAAGAGACCGTAACATTGGAAGAGGACTCCGGACAGACGCCCCAGATACGTGAGAACTTCAACGAGACGGCGTTCTTCTATCCCGGTCTCACAACCGACGAAAAAGGAAATATCAGTATAAAGTTCACCCTTCCGGAAAGCATAACCACATGGAAGTTCATGGGCATTGCGCACGACAAGGACATGAACAGCGGCATGCTCGAAGGCGAGGCGGTGGCGCAGAAGACGGTGATGGTGCAGCCTAATGTTCCGCGTTTTGTACGTAAGGGCGACAAGGTGAGCATCTCGGCACGTCTGTTCAACACGTCTGAGAAGGACGTCACGGGTACTGCGCGTCTTTCTCTGCTCAATCCTGAGGACGAAAAGGAGGTCTATCATCAGACCGTTAAATATAATGTGAAGAAAGGTGAGACGTCTGCTGTCAGCTTCACATTCGATATGGATAAGATAGACAACGACGGATTGCTCATCTGCCGAGTCGTTGCTTCTGGCCGTGGATATAGCGATGGCGAGCAGCATTATCTGGCTGTGATGCCCGATCGCGAGCTTGTCATAAACACAAAGGCATTCACTTGGGACGGTGCAGGCGAACATACGATCGACCTTAAGCAGATGTTTGCGGTGAATGATAAGGACAACAAACTGACAGTTGAATATACCGATAATCCTGCTTGGCTCATCCTGCAGACGCTGCCGACCATTGCCGAGACCAACGAAAACAATGCTCTGAGTCTTGCCGCTGCATATTATGCCGGCAGTCTTGGACGTAATATCGTGGAGAGCGTGCCCGACTTTAAGCGTGTTCTTGAGTTGTGGCGTCAGGAGAGCGGCGACGAGACATCGCTCATGAGCAGTCTTCAGAAGAATGAGGAGCTCAAGTCTGTTGTGCTCAGTGAGACTCCTTGGCTCATGGATGCTGAGAAAGAAGCTGACCAGAAACGCCTGCTCACGGGCTTCTTCGACGAGTCTGCGATGGAATACAGGCTTAATGACGTTCTGACAAAGCTTAAAAAACTACAGAACGGTGACGGTTCGTTCTCATGGTGGCCTGGTATGGGCGGCAATGTTTATATGACATCTACTGTTGCGGAGATGCTTGTTAGACTCAATGCCATGACCGGTGTCGACAAGGAAACGACGGGAATGTTGATTTCTGCAATCGATTATCTAGGCAAAAAGATGGCTGTTGAGGTCGAGAATCTGAAGAAAGCGGAGAGCAAGGGCGAGAAAAACCTGCGTCCGAGCGAGCTTGCTGTCACATATCTTTATATATGTACGCTCAGCGGACAAAAACTTACTTCGCAGAGAAAGGCTGAATACGATTATCTGGTGAACTTGTTGTCAAAGCAGAATACCGGACTGACCATAGCCGGAAAAGCTAATGTCGCTGTGATAATGTCAGGCAGTGGACATTGTGATAAGGCCGCCGAGCTGTTGCGCAGTGTTAAGGAGTACTCCGTATTTAACGAGGAGATGGGACGCTATTTCGACACACCGAAGGCATATTATTCGTGGTATGACTACCGCATTCCTACTCAGACGGCTGTCATCGAGGCTTTGCAGACCATCACTCCAGAGGATGTCACCACGATAAAAGAAATGCAGCGCTGGCTGTTGCAGTCTAAACGTACGCAGGGATGGGATACTCCTTTGAACAGTGTTGATGCAGTATATGCTTTCATGAACGGCAACAAGGATGATATGTTCACAACAGTGACGCATCAGCCTGTACTCAAAGTCAACGGCTCGAAGCTCGAACTGCCGAAGGCTACAGCCGGACTCGGTTATGTGAAGACATCGCGTACCGGTGACAACATGAAGACCTTTACTGTTGAAAAGACTTCTGACGGAATGTCGTGGGGCGCTGTCTATGCACAGTTCATGCAGGATGTGACCGACATAGCCGGTGCTTCTGAGGGCATGACTGTTAAGCGTGAGATTATGAAAGACGGTAAGGTGCTTGCCGATGGTGCGCAGCTTGCCGTAGGAGATAAGATAAAGGTTAGAATCACCGTTACCGCATCGCGCGACTATGATTTCGTTCAGATAGTCGATAAGAGGGCTGCCTGCATGGAGCCGGTGATGCAGTTGAGTGGTTATCGAGGCGTATGCTATTGTGCGCAGGGCGATAACCGCACCGGTTATTACTTCGACAGAATGTCCAAGGGCAGCCATATCGTAGAGGCAGAGTATTATGTCGATCGTGCCGGAACCTACAGCACGGGCACATGTACTGTGCAGTGCGCATACAGTCCTGAGTATTCGGCACGGGCTGCCGCTATGACTATAAGCGTGTCGGAAGATAAACAATGAATAAGTACAACCCCCAACATAATAAACGAAAAGATAATATATAATAAGCAAAAATATAATTGATGAATAAAAATATAATCGTATTGTCTGTGCTTGCCGCACTTTCTGCTGAACTGCGGGCGCAGGACATAGTGGCTGCCAATGATGTGGTGGACTGTGGACAAGTGGAGTACAACGTGCCGGTGACGGCTGAATTTGAGTTGATAAACAACGGTAAGAAGAGTTTACGCATAAGCGAGGTGCAGACAAGTTGCGGATGTATGGTTGCTGATTATCCACAGCAGGCAATACAGTCCGGTGAGAAATTCTTGGTTAGGGTGACGTTTGACTCGAGACAGATGGGTCATTTCGATAAGTTTGCAGATGTATGTACCGAAGGAAGTGACACTCCGCTGATGCTCAGAATGAAGGGTGTTGTAGTGAGAGAAGTGAAGGATTATTCTGGCGATTATCCTTATCAGATAGGAGCTTTGCTCGCAGATAAAAACACACTTGAGTTTAATGACGTGAACAGTGGCGAAAGTCCGCAGTTGAAGATTCACATCCGCAACACCGGTGGAGAAACAGTCGAGCCGGTGGTTATGCATCTCCCGGATTATCTGGAGGCCGATGTCTCGCCGTCGAAGATAAAGAGCGGTCGCGCAGGTGTTGTGACAATAACGCTCGATTCGAAAAAACTCGACAACCTCGGACTTACCGAGACAAAGGTGTTCCTTGGCAGTAAGCCCGGCGAAAAGGTAGATGCAGACAAGGAGATAAATGTTTCTGCCGTGTTGTTGCCTACGTTCCAGGATATGACAGATGCCGAACTGGCTATGGCTCCTACGATTGAGGTGTCGGAGAAAGAACTTAACCTTGGCGCGGCCGACGGCAAGAAGAAACTCAAGGGCACTATAATGATAAAGAACACTGGAAAGTCTGAGCTTAGGATAAGCAACCTTCAGATGTTCTCGTCGGCCTTGAGCCTGTCGCTCAATAAGTCTGTGCTCGATCCGGGTGAGGAGGCAAAGCTCAAGGTTACGGCCAATGTTGAGCGTATGAAAACATCGCATAGCGCGCCAAGGGTGTTGATGATAACCAACGATCCTAAGAATCCTAAGGTTGAGATAAACGTCGTAGTAAGCGGAAATTAAAGGCAACGGCAAATGATTCATATTGAAATAGACAGCTCAAGCGGTTTTTGTTTCGGTGTCACCACCGCCATAAAGAAGGCGGAGGAGGAACTGGCCAAGGGCACCACGCTTTATTGTCTGGGTGACATTGTGCACAACGGAATGGAGGTGGAACGGCTCCATACACGTGGACTGATAACCATCAATCATGACCAACTGAAACAGTTGCACGATGTTAAAGTGTTGCTCAGAGCCCATGGCGAGCCTCCCGAGACCTACGAGACGGCACGACGCAACAACATAGAGATAATAGATGCCACATGTCCTGTGGTGTTGCAGTTGCAGCGACGCATAAAAAAGCAGTATGATGCCAATCCTGAGGCACAGATTGTTATATTCGGAAAGAACGGCCATGCCGAGGTTCTCGGACTTGTGGGGCAGACACACAGCAAGGCTATCGTGATAGAAAAGCTTGAAGACGTGAGGCTTCTCGATTTCAGTCGTGACATATATCTGTATTCGCAGACCACGAAGAGCCTAGACGAATTCCGCCGTATCATCGATTATATACAAAGTCACATATCGCCGGACGCCACCTTCAAGAGCTTCGATACGATATGCCGTCAGGTGGCAAACCGCATGCCTAACATCGCAGCCTTCGCCGCCCGTCACGACATCATCCTCTTTGTCTGTGGACGGAAGAGCAGCAACGGCAAGGTGTTGTATAGCAAATGCAAGAGCGTCAATCCCAACAGTTATCTCATAGAAGGTCCCGACGAGATAGAAAGCTCATGGATAGAAGGCGTTACTACCGTGGGTATCTGCGGAGCGACGAGCACGCCTAAATGGCTAATGGAGCAGTGTCGGGACAGTATCTTAGAAAGCATTAAAGCCGCAGACCACTCATTGTAGTGGCTGCGGCTTTAACGTATTGTATTAATAGTGGGAAGTCCCGGCTACTTATTCCCCGGCTTTCTCCTGGTAGCGAGCCATGAGCCACGCCTTCTGTTCCTCTATCGTCATATTACTGTTGTCCAGCTCCAGCGCGTCGTCAGCCTTGCGCAGGGGTGACGTTTCACGGTGAGAGTCGATGTAGTCGCGCTCCTTCACGTTTTTCAGAATGTCGTCGAAGTCGGCCGGCATGCCCTTTGCCTTCAGTTCGTCGTAGCGGCGCTGCGCCCTCACCTCAGCCGATGCTGTCACGAAAATCTTGAGTTCGGCGTCAGGGAAAACCACGGTACCTATGTCGCGGCCGTCCATTATTATTCCTTTTTCCTTACCCATTGCCTGCTGCTGTGCCACGAGAGCCTCTCTGACGAAGGGCAGGGCGGCAATCTTGCTTACCCTTGCCGACACATCCATCGAGCGTATCTCTTTCTCCACCAGTTCGCCGTTGAGATAAGTGTCCGGTCGTCCTGTCTCGCTGTTCAGTTTGAACGATATGTTTATCTCGTTCATTCTGCTCTTCAGCTCGTCGGTCTTTATGCTTCCGTCCTCATTGAACAGGTTGTTGCGCATGGCGAAGAGCGTCACCGATCGGTACATTGCTCCGGTATCTACATATATGTATCCTATTTCGCGTGCAAGGTCTTTTGCCATCGTACTCTTTCCGCATGAGGAATAACCGTCGATGGCTATCGTAATCTTTCTCATTGTTATGTGATTTATAAAGAATATGCCAGGTTTATCAGTATGGATGAACTTGAAACGTGGTATTTGCCGTAAGCCAGATTCAGTTTGAAGCGTTCGAGGTTTATTCCCGCTCCGAACGAAAGTCCGGCTCCGTGGCTGCTCGAGCCGTCGGTCTCGGTTATCTTCATTTCGTTGGCACGTCTGAAGTTATATCCTATGCCCACCCATATTGTAGGAGATATTATGATGTCGGCTCCTGCCACCAGATGGTTTATGAATTTATAATCCAGATGGTTCAGGTCGACAAGTGTTGCTGATATGCGGAACGGCATGTGCGCGAAACGCTTGCTCGCTCCAAGCTGTACGTCTATAGGCATTCGGTCGTACTGGTCGTCGTAGGCCTTCATCTGGCCGCCGAGGTTTTTCGCCACGAGTGATACCGACCATTCCTTCTCCGGGTCGTAGTAGTTCAGTCCGAGGTCAATGCCCATGGCTATCGAATTGTAGTCGCCGATGTATGAAGTCACGAATTTCGCGGTTATACCTCCGGCGATGCGCTCGGTCAGCATGTACGAGAAATAGCCTGCTATGGAAATGTCTTTAGCCGAGAACTCGCCTGTCTGCACATTGTTCTCGTCCATTTCTTTCATTTTTCCGTAGTCGATGAACTGTGCCGATGCGGCCACCGACGCGCGTTCCTTTATGATTCTGTTGAATGCCGCACTCGCGGTGTTGGCGCCGGACATATAGTTCATGTAGTTGAGGTTTATCGTTTTGTCACTCACAGACGACAGCAGTGCAGGGTTATTGAATATCATTGACTCATCGTCTTCGATAATGCTGATGTTGTCGCCTCCCAGGGCAGCGGCATGAGCGCTTACCGGCAGCTTCAGGAAGTTATATCCCGTGCGGCTGTCTTGAGCCCTGGCGGCGATGGCCATGATTGTCAATATGATGATAAATGATGTTTTCTTCATCTACAAAATCAATTATGATGCAAACATAGTGCAAGCGAGTGGAAAGAAAACTTGCTTTCAATTTCCCGAGCGCCGCCTATGTTCTGTAAATATAGTGCAAGCGAGCGGAAAGAAAACTCGTTTTCAATTTCCCGAGCGCCGCATATGTTCTGTAAATATAGTGCAAGCGAGCGGAAAGAAAACTTGTTTTCAATTTCCCGAGTGCAGCATATCTTTTGCAAAGATACAGCAAAGTGCGAGCAGAATAAAATAAAATCATTTATTTTTTTATGACACCCCCGATTTACTTTCACTATGACATTGTACTACGTCCTTATGCTTACGTCCTGACTGCCACCGGTTTATTATAATGTTACGTTTCTGTATTGTCCATATAGTCATCACGTATCATCCGCCTTTCACAGACCACCTATCCGGTCTTCCGCCCATCTGATTCCTGCGTACCGATTTGCAAATTTCCTTTAACATCTGTTTGCTTTCCGTCAGTCGAATTTAACATTCCATTTTTTCATTTCTAGGAGGATGCAGACCATGATATGGCATCCAAAACCACCATTTTGCCCCGACCATAAACCGGCAGAAAGTCCGTCGGTTTGCGAAATGCCCCATATCAGAGTGCGAAAAAGCCTTTTTTAGGGCACGATATGGGCTCTTTCGGAGTGTAATATGGCCTATTTCAGAATCCGAAATGGGCCATATCGCAAGACGATGAAATCCAAGATGAAAGGCCGTTTTATATAAAACACTGATTATTAACATGTTATGAAAATGGCGTATTTTCGCGATATTTTGCGCCGAACGGTCGTCTGTTCGCTCCGACGCGATTTTTCAGAGCTTTCAAGGCGAAATATTTAACTTTTCGCCCACCTGTTTTTGTTTATTTATACATTGGCGTACTCCGGACACAGGTCTGCGCCTCGTGACGTTCATCATCACGTTGTCCGCATCGGCACTGTGTTTACGGAAAATCCATTGTCGGCAGTGCCATGATGCCACACATCATATACGCTTTGTCGTCGTGCGCCGGCTGTGGCCGTTGTGCCGGACGGTGTCCGTGGTCATGTCGCGGCGGATTGGCGGCGGGAGTAAAAATGGAGCTTTAGATTTTGTTCTGTATTATATTTGTGTTATCTTTGTATCGCTATATGCCATAACGACGGCTACAAACGTATGGCTTTTGTATTGACATGCAGTGCGGCCGCTTCAGGTGCGCGACTGCAATTATATAATAAGGTATGTTCATAGGATTGTGGAAGTAAAGAAATCAAGAAGTGCGGATATAAACAATAACAGAGCCACGTGGTTCCTGCTCGGTCTGGTGTTTGTGCTTTCGGTGCTGTTCGTCGTCCTTGAATATACGGCGTCGGACGAAAGTGCGTCAGACGAAGAGGAACTGCTCGAGGACATGTCGCTGGATACGGAGATTTATCCTTCGCTGGACATGAAGTCTTTCAAGTCGTTCATGGCTTCGTCGGCGGACAAACGCTCTCACGACAAACTGAAGATTGTTGAGAACGAGGAGCAGACCACTGCCGCCACCGACATAAAGGACGAGAACGCACAGGCGGCGGAGTATTCGGAGACTGTGTCCACGTCGGAGGCTGAGACCACCGACGGCGCCCAGACTTCGGCAGACGGCGGGGGTGACAAGCCGCTCGACTTCCGTGTGGTGGAACAGATACCTGAGTTTCCCGGCGGCATGGGGGCTTTCATAAAGTGGCTGTCGGCCAATCTTAAATATCCGGAATCGGCAAAGAACCGTAAGATACAGGGCAAGGTAGTCGTGTCGTTCATAGTCAATAAGGACGGCTCCATATCCGACGAGAAAGTGATGAAGGGCATCAATCTGCTTCTCGACCGCGAGGCATTGCGCGTGATAAAGCTCATGCCTAAGTGGAAACCGGGAGTGGAGAACGACAAACCGTGCCGCACGCTATTCGCCATACCTATAGTTTTCAAAATATAAAACACATCAATATTATGTTGAACGCAAACGAAATATTGCAGAAGGTAAACGAGAGTCTCGACATCATTTCCCGGGGACGTGAACCGGAAACGCTTTACGAGCCTATAAGATATGTGTTGTCAATAGGCGGAAAACGCATTCGTCCGGTGCTCATGATGCTTACCTATGAGCTGTTCAGGGACGATCCGGAAAAGATAATGATGCAGGCCTGCGCAATAGAGACCTATCATAACTACACATTGTTGCACGACGACCTCATGGACAATGCCGACCTGCGCCGCGGACATCAGACGGTTCACAAGAAGTGGAACGCCAACACGGCCATACTTTCGGGTGACTCCATGCTGGTGTTGGCATATCAGCGCATGGCGCAATGCGAGCCTGACAAGCTGAAACCGGTGCTCGACCTTTTCTCGGAGACGGCTCTCGAGATAGGCGAGGGGCAGCAGTATGACATGGACTTCGAGCAGCGCAACGACGTGACCGAGGCTGAGTATATCGAGATGATACGCCTAAAGACGAGCGTCCTGCTTGCATGCGCAATGAAGATAGGCGCCATCCTGGCCGATGCTCCGGTGTCCGATGCCGAGAATCTCTATAAGTTCGGCGAGCAGGTGGGCCTTGCCTTCCAGTTGCAGGACGACTATCTTGATGTTTATGGCGACTCTGCCGTATTCGGAAAAGCGATAGGAGGCGACATCGTGTCAAACAAGAAGACCTACATGCTCATCAATGCCATGAACCGCGCCGACGAGAAACAGCGTGCAAGACTCTCCGGATGGATAGACGCGAAGAAGTTTGATGCCGGCGAGAAGATAGCCGCCGTAAGGGCACTTTACGACGAGATTGGCATAGACCGTCTGGCTCAGGAGAAGATAAACTATTATTTCGAGCAGAGCAGAAAATACATCGACGCCGTCGGTGTAGCCGAAGAGCGCAAGGCAGAACTCATGAGCTATGTCGCAAGAATGATGAAAAGAAATTATTGATAACACACTGTTTTAATATAGCGAAAACCGATATACATGCCATACAGAAGGTTGCCGAAGACTGACGCAGCAAGACTCAAGGCCTTGAAGACATTGTTGGACAACAACGATATCTATACGGTCAGAAACAATTTTGTAGGGTGGAAATCACTCAACAAGGCGCAGTCGGCTTACGACAGACTTTATACGGCATGCAGTCAGTACCGTCTTTTGCTCGGTGCACAGAAGCGGTACACCTCGAAGATAGACAAGCTGATGCACAATGCTTCGATGTATGCCAGTCATTTTCTTCAGGTTCTGTTCCTCGCTGTCGAGCGCAAGGAGATAAAGAAACAGAGTCTTGAGCTTTACGGACTGACGCCGGAGACAACGGCACTGCCCAACATCAAGTCGCCGGACGAACTGCTGGAGTGGGCGCCTAAGATAATACAGGGTGAGAAGGCGCGCCTGAAGAAGGGCGGACGCCCCATCTACAACCCGACGATAGGCATGGTAGCGACTCATTACGAGATATTCCGCGAGATGTACGAGAAGCATCGTGCAAGTGTGCAGAAGACACAGAAGGCGCTTGAGGCGGTGCAGGTGCAGCGCGAGGAGATAGATGCTCTGCTGCTCGACATCTGGAATCAGATAGAACATCATTACGAGAACGAACCGCCTGAACGCCGCTATGCCGAGTGCCGTAAGCTCGGTGTGATATATTATTACAGGCGCAACGAGAAACATTTATATTGAATAACATCCGATGACATTCATTGATACACACATTCATCTTGACGGTGAGGAGTTCGCAGCCGACCGCGACGAGGTGGTTGCCCGTGCCAAGGCGGCGGGCTGTTCTGCCATGTTTGTGCCGGCAATCGATCTTGCTCATCTGTCCGATGTACTTGACACGTGTTCACGTTACACGGGTTATGCCTATCCCATGATAGGACTTCATCCGGAGGATGTGAGGGCAGACTGGCGCGAGGTGCTTGACTCCATGAAGCGACAGCTCGTGGCCGGGTCGCCGTTCATTGCTGTTGGCGAGGTGGGACTGGACTATTACTGGTCGCGTGAGTTCGAGAACGAACAGCTCGCGGTCTTCGGGGAGCAGGTGAAATGGTCGGTCGAAACTCGTCTGCCGCTTATGATCCACTGCCGCAAGGCGCAGAATGAGATGGTGAAAATACTGCGCAGATACCGCAAAGAGCTGCCGGGCGGTGTGTTCCATTGCTTCACCGGTAATGAGCATGAGGCCGCCGAACTGCTCGAGTTCGATAATTTCATGCTCGGTGTGGGTGGCGTGCTGACGTTCAAAAAGAGCAATCTGCCGTCTGTATTGCCGGCAGCGGTGCCGCTCGACCGCATCGTTCTCGAAACCGACGCGCCCTACATGGCACCCGTACCTATGCGTGGCAAGCGCAACGAAAGTTCGTTTATCACCTATGTCATAAGTATGCTTGCCGGCTGCTATGATGTTTCCGAGGACGAGATCATGCGTCGGACAAACAGCAATGTCAAGTCGGTTTTTAATCTGTAAAACATTAAAGAACTTTAAAATACGAGGAGAAACTGCTGAAATAGTCAAAAAAACAATACTTTTGCAGTCGGTTTCAATGGAAAGGTGCTCGAGTGGCTGAAGAGGCACGCCTGGAAAGCGTGTGTGCGTCAAAAGCGTACCGGGGGTTCGAATCCCCCTCTTTCCGCTTCACAAAAATACGTCCGTATGAAAACAATGATTGCACGTTTTGCAATAGCTTTTTTATCCGTATTCTTTTTCAATGTCGTTTGTCTTGCAGCACCTGCTGACAGCGTTTCTGCAAAATCGTCTCCGACGGCTTCTTCCGACAGTGTTTCCGATTTCCCAGACGACCTTCTGAGTGCGGCTGACAGTGCTTCGCTGGCATCCGATATAATGCCGGCCGAGAGCCAGGGTTTCCACAAGGTGCTTAAGACAAAGTTCATCGAGGGCGATGCTGCCTTCATGTCGCTTGTGGCACTTGTGTTTGTCATAGGTCTTGCGTTCTGCATAGAGCGCATCATTTATCTCAGTATGTCTGAGATAAACGCAAAGAAGTTCATGGCCGATCTTAGTGACAAGGTGGAGGCCGGCGATATAGAAGGTGCGAAAAGTCAGTGTCGCGAGACTCGCGGACCGGTGGCTTCCATCTGTTATCAGGGGCTTCTGCGCATAGACGAATCCATTGATAACGTGGAGCGTTCGGTGGCTTCATACGGCTCGGTGCAGTCTGCCAATCTGGAGAAAGGCTGCTCGTGGATCACGATGTTCATAGCCATGGCTCCGTCGCTCGGATTCCTCGGTACGGTGATCGGCATCATAATGGCTTTCGGTGAGATTCAGCAGGCTGGCGATATCAGTCCTACTGTAGTCACGGCAGGAATGAAGGTAGCGCTCATAACAACTATATTCGGTATAATCGTTGCTCTCATCCTGCAACTGTTCTATACTTACGTCATTTCGAAAATCGACCATATAGTATCGCAGATGGAAGAAAGTGCCATAACGCTTCTTGACGCGATAGCTAAATATAAGCTGAAAAAATGAAGCACTTCAGTTTAAGACAATATCCGACAGAGAAGATATCACACCGTGTATTGTATGTTCTCACGGCTGTGATTGCAGTCATGTTCTGCCTGTTCTACTTTGTCGGCTACGATCATCCGTTCGACGAGAATCCTGAATACAACGCTCCTCAATTCACGGGTGTGCTTGTAGGCTTTATCATTTTCTTTGTCGTGGCATCGGTCGTTGTTGGACTTGCGTCGCTGTTTATCAGTCTGCGTAAGCGTGGCGACGACGGTAGCGTGGTGAACGGAATACCGGTCAGACGTATCGCTGTGGGAGTCACGGCTTTTACAATATTGCTTATGGCGGTTACATTCATGTTCGGATCAAGCGACGCGGTTGACATAAACGGAGACAAATATCAGAACGTGTTCTGGCTGAAGGTTGCCGATATGTTTGTAAATTCCGTACTCGTCATGCTCGCATTGTCTGTTGCCGCTGTTATTTTTGGTGCGACACGCTATCTCAGAAAAAAAGATCGTAAATGCTGATAAGAAGAAGGAGACACACGGTTCCGAAACTCGATGCCACGTCAACAGCCGACATCTCTTTCATGTTGCTGACGTTTTTCCTTGTCACAACCTCAATGGATTCGGACAAGGGACTCATCCGTCAGCTGCCTCCTGCCGATAACGGAAAACAGACGGAGGCTCCGGTTGTCTCGCGAAACAACCTTATGATGTTTAAAATCACGGCTTCAGACCAGTTGCTGCTCAACGATACGGTTGTTCAGGTGAGGAATCTTCGCAACTCAATCCGCAAATTCATCATCTCTCACGGAGACAAACACTCCATAGCAATAGATGCGAATCCGGCTTCTTCTTACGACATATATTTCAAACTTCAGAACGAGATTGCGGCGGCATACAGTCTTGTGCGCGATGACATGGCGCGCAAACGGTTCGGCCGAAGCTACAGAAAATGCACGCAGGACGAGCGCGATTATGTGAAGAACCAGTGTCCGCAGCGTCTTATCGAAATCTATGATAAGGAAGGAGGAACGCGTCATGCAGATTAGAAGACATCGCCGGCCGGAAGTTCCTATGCTTAATACCGCGTCGCTGCCCGACCTTATATTCACGGTTCTTTTCTTCTTCATGATGGTCACTCACATGCGTACCGTCATACTGAAGGTGAAATATCGTGTGCCGAACGGTACGGAACTGACTCGCCTTACCAAGAAAAACATTGTATATTACATATATATTGGTGTGCCGGAAAACGGTGATTACGATTCACAAGGCAAGAATTCGACGTTCATACAGCTTAACGACAAGTATGTGACACCGGACGATATTGCTGATTATATGACGTATGAAATGGCGTCGATGGCACCGTCCGACCGTGACAGAATGATGGTATCAATAAAGGCCGACCGCTCAACGCGTATGAGTATAATCAATGATGTGCGTCAGGCGTTGCGCCAGGCAGGAGTCCGTCGCGTCAGTTTCTCCGCAACAAGGATAAATGATAAATTAGTACAAAAATGATGCTGTTTTGTTGCAATATTCATTATTTTGTAATATCTTTGCGTAAAATATAAATTATAATGGCATATCATAGTTTAGATTTATTGGATAAGAAAATCCTGAAACTTATTGCTGACGACGCACGCATACCGTTTTTGGAAGTGGCAAGGGTATGCAATGTGAGTGGCGCGGCAATACATCAGCGAATTCAGAAACTGACAAGTCTTGGCATCCTGAAAGGTTCGCAGTTCATCATTGATCCGGAAATGATAGGTTATGACACGTGTGCCTACATCGGATTGTGCCTCAAGGATCCTGAGCGCTTCGAAGAAGTGGTTAACGAACTGAGGAAGATTCCTGAGGTGGTGGAGTGTCATTACACTACGGGTGGATTCGACATGTTCATCAAGATTTACGCTTTCAACAACCATCATTTGCTTGACATCATTCACGACAAGCTGCAACCGCTCGGCTTGGCACGCAGTGAGACCATTATATCATTCAATGCAGCGATCAGCCGTCAGGTGCCGATATCAAACATTCTTGTCTCAAAGGATGATGAGAAAGAATAACATTGAGTGATATTATTTCAAATAAAAATAGCTGTCCGACCATTCAACAATGAGAGTTTTTAATGTTGTTAATGGTCGGACAGCCTTTTTATGGTCTTTCGTAATCTTCTTTATTCTCTTTCGTGATCTTTTCTATCGTCTTTCGTAGTCGGCGAAGGAATATTCAAACAAGTGTTTTTCGTCTTTCTGATGGTTCTCTTTGTTTATGAGAGTCCAGTCTGAATAGTCGGGGAAGAAGGCGTCTGCTTCCTGCGGAGTGTCGTCTATCTCGGTGAGAAGGAGTCTGTCGGCATACTTCATTGCCTGTTCGTAAACGCTCGCTCCGCCTATGATGAACACGTCCTCGTCTGCTTTGCAGTTGTTCAGAGCCTCTTCCAGCGACGGGTATTTGTCGCATCCCGGAAACTCGTCGTCGCCTCGGCTCAGCACCACATTGCGTCTGTTGGGCAGCGCTCCCTTGGGCAATGATTCGAATGTGCGGCGTCCCATGATTATGGTATGGCCCGTGGTGAGAGCCTTGAAACGCTTGAGGTCGTTGGGCAACCAGTACAGCAGTTTGTTGTTATGGCCTATGGCACGGTTGCGCGCCACGGCAGCTATTATGCTTATGCTCATTGTTATGTATGTTCTTTTGTTTATGTTATACACTCACTTTCGCACTTATGTGGTCCCACGGGTCGTATCCTTCCAGACGGAAATCCTCATATTTGAAGTCGAACAGGCTCTTCACGTCCTTGTTCAGAATCATTCTCGGCAACGGTCTCGGTGTGCGTGTGAGTTGCAGGCGGGCCTGGTCAAGGTGGTTAAGATACAGATGCGTGTCGCCGGTGGTATGGATGAAGTCGCCGGCTTTCAGTCCTGTGACCTGCGCCATCATCATAAGCAGCAGCGCGTATGAGGCGATGTTGAACGGAACGCCGAGGAACGTGTCGGCCGAACGCTGATAGAGTTGCAGCGAAAGGCGTCCGTCTGCCACGTAGAACTGGAACAGACAGTGGCACGGCGGCAGCGCCATTTGGTCGACCTCTGCCGGATTCCATGCGCTGACAACCATCCGTCGCGAGTCCGGATGATTCTTTATCATGTCCAAGACATTGCTTATCTGGTCGATTGTTCCGCCGTTGTAGTCGGGCCACGAACGCCATTGGTGCCCATATACCGGTCCGAGATCGCCGTTCTCATCGGCCCATTCGTTCCATATCCTCACACCGTGTTCCTGAAGATATTTCACGTTTGTGTCGCCCTTGAGAAACCACAACAGCTCGTATATTATCGACTTCAGATGCAGTTTTTTTGTGGTTAGCAACGGAAAACCATCTTCCAGATTGAATCTCATCTGGTGTCCGAACACGCTAAGTGTTCCTGTTCCCGTGCGGTCAGTCTTTTTTGTGCCCTCCGTAAGAATACGGTTGAGCAGGTCAAGATATTGTTTCATTTCTTTTGATGATGATTTCGTTTTGTTCCGGAATGTGCTGACTCTTTATCTTCCATTCCTGCGGATACAGATTGTTGGCGCGGTTGCCGATGTTCTTCTCAAATCCCAGAGGCATGCCTTTGTACGTGAGCAGCACGAAGCCTTTGGGCGTGCCGTCGGGTAGGGGCACCGCTTCCTTGCGCAGATAGCTTATTGCCTGCGTGTAGTCTATATCTACACTGACAAACCGGTTGCGGTCGAGCCGTGTCGAAAGAGCCAGCGACTGGTCGGGCACAATGTCCTTTCCTTTGCGCGTTCCGATGGTTATTCCGGCATGAATCACGTTCAGACCTTTTGCAGCGGCGTCATACACGTCGGCCCATTTCTTCGGTATTGCCACCAGACGGTCGCCTCTCTCTCTTGTCTCGAAGTCGTCGCTGCCGGTCAGCGGAAGGCTCACAGTCTTGTCTGTTTTTCTGTTCTGCTTTTTGTTTGCGGATGCCTTCGCTGGCGTGTCATGCTGTCCGTGTTTCCTCAGTACGGTCATGAACAGTCCCTCGCCCTCGCTCGTGCCTGGCAGAAAACGGTATGACGTATTGTCGCCTACCAATGGTCCCGTGATGTTCCACTCCGGACTGATGGCTATCTCAACGAAATCCGCTCCCAGCTCTTCGGCTATCCATGCCGCGTTCTCCTCGTCCTCGTGGGCATTGAACGTGCATGTGGAGTATATCATCAGGCCGCCCGGCTTCAGACACGGCCATATATCGCTTACAATCTCGCGCTGCAACCGGCGGCAGTTCTCCACATTCTGCACACTCCATTCAGCTATCGCGCCCTCGTCCTTGCGGAACATTCCCTCGCCGGAACACGGCACGTCGGCCAGTATGATGTCGAACATGAGCCCCGACTTTCTGAAGTCTCGCGGATAGTTGTTGGTCACAATCACGTCCGGATGGCCGAACTTCTGCATGTTCTCGCTCAGAATGTTTGCCCTCGTCCTGACGGGTTCGTTGCTTACAAGCAGGCTGCCCTCAGGCAAAAATGTGCGGCACGCTGTCGATTTTCCGCCGGGAGCGGCACACAAGTCGAGCATTCTCACACTGCCGGTCACCGTCTGTCGCAACACGTGTGCCACAAACATCGACGATGCTTCCTGCACGTAGTATGCCCCGGCATGCAGCAGCGGATCGAACGTGAAGTTCGGTCTTTCGTTCAGATACACTCCCATAGGGCACCATGCCACGTCGCCTTTCTTCCCTGTTATCACGGTGTTCGCAACGTCACATTTCAGCGGATTCAGCCTTATGCTCACCGGTGCGGCATCCGTCAGTCCTGCCACGAGCGACTCGAACCTGCTGTCGCCCATGAGTTCCCGCGTGTATTTTATGAATTCTTCGGGCAGAGTCATGTCTGTATTCGTAATTTATCTGCAAATGTAGTAAATATATTTTACAATCGGTCTATTCTCCTCGGCTGATTGCAGTCGCGCCGTGTTTTGAGTCATCCGGCTTATACCGTATGGTGTTCTGATGTTTTTGTAGTGTCCGATATAATAAGATATTTATGTTTTTCAGTTTTATTATTAAATAAAAATCTTATCTTTGTAGCAGGATGGAAGTATTCTGTCCGACTTATTGGAAAATTAGAGACGTTATGTCTCCATCTTGTATGTGAAAAGCCTAGGAAACTTTACTCACTATGAACAAGAGGCGACGTGATGGTTCCTGCGTGTATATAGGCGTGGGAGCTGTTATCTGTATCTTTTCACAAAGGTTTTCCTAGCACCTTCACATTAGGATATGGCATACGGCACCCACGCCTTTCGCATACATCAACGTCCCACAGGGTGACAGGACATAATGTATTCTAAACATGAAAAAATTTTTATCGGTTGTGCTGATGCTTACATTGTCTGTTGCAATGTATGCACAGAAAGATGTCACAAAGTTTCTCGGTATTCCTGTTGACGGAACAAAGAATGCCATGATACAGAAGTTGAGGGCAAAAGGCTTCACCTATAACAGTGTGACGGGTGTGCTGGAAGGCGAGTTCAACGGTTCGCAAGTGCAGATTTCGGTAGTGACAAACAGAAACAAAGTGTATCGCATATTCATTGCAGACAAATATACGTGTGACGAGGGCGATATAAAAATAAGATTCAATAACCTTTGCCGCCAGTTCGAGAATAACGGCAAATACATCGGTGATGAAAATCAGACAATACCGGATGACGAGAAGATTGATTACGAGATGTTGGTAAACAAGAAACGTTATCAGGCCGTGTATTTCCAGAAACTTGACGATAAGATGATTGATAAATACATCAATGCTCAGCTCCTTACGAAATATACAGCCGAACAGCTTGCCGACACATCGCAGGTGATGCAGGATAAGGTGTCTTCAGACAAATTGGCTTACAGCTGGGACTATATTAAAAATAACAAGGCAAAAACGGTGTGGTTCATGATAGACGGAGAGTACGGCAGTTACCGTATACTTATGTATTATGACAACGATTACAACAAGTCTGACGGCGATGAGCTTTAAATGATATTGTTATTATGAAAAAAATCTGGATTTTTCTCATCGGATTTTTGTGTGGAATAGTATTCATTCTTACACTTTCCTTCATCGTTGTTTCTGCAAAAAAGTCGTCCCCCACGGCAGATATAACCATGCTGAAGGGAGAAGGACCGGTCATAAGCGAACACTCGTTCACTGTGTTAAGTGTGCTCGATTCGGGCAACGCGCTTGCCTATGAAGACAGCTTCTCCAACCTTATAGTATTGTTCCTTTGTGAGGATGGCCGGCAATTTTACGATGGTCAGACAATAGACGTAGCTCCGGGACAATGTGTCAGACAGGTAGGTACATACAGATATGTAGCGAGAAACGACCTTACCAAGACCGTACCTGTCGTGGTCATACGCGATAAATAGTTGTTTACGGTGGTTATGCCATAAGTGATGTATGGCTTTGATTTACTGTCTCAGTTTCTTTTTCGGTGTCCATGAAAAGCATGCAAGCATCAGGATGTCGCAACAAATAGATGTGACTGATAAACCGAAATATAATAAATCCCCGGCATCATCAGCATGTCGGGGATTTACGTTATGCGCAGTCGTGATGTAGTCATCCTGTTTTGTATGCCGGATGACAGAAGGTTGACTGTTATGCACAGTTCATATTCCCTGTAATATTCGCACGTTCGTGTCTCCTCTACATTTATGTATAAATATACAATTATCCGTTCCGCATTATGCATAAATATTTATCGTAACTGCTCAAAACTCGAATATTTTCGAGCAACAGGTCATTCGGCCGCAAATACGCGAGTTTTGAGCACTTTACGCATTTGCCTGACAGCCAGCGCTTTACGGATTATCGCATCGCAGACCGGTTGCCGTCGTGTTGCGAAATGGCCTTTTTCAGGGTGCGAAAGAGCCCATTTCAGGGGCCGAAATGGACGATATCGTGTGCTGATTAGTGCTATATTACGATGCGATATGGGCTCTTTTGTATTTTCCGGTCGTTGGAAACGCTTGCTGCGGATGATAAAACGGTGTGGCGTCATTGCTACTTTCATGCGATAAAGCCTATTTCGTCGTCCTCCGTTTTTCTATTTTGCAAATTTTTTTTGTCAAAATATTTTACTGCGGAAATTGCATAAATATACAAAAAACAATGGTAGGTATTATGGTCGACACATTTCATGGAGAACAGCAATGAGGACATCATTGATAGTCGGGACACGTTTGTCGCTTGTTGTGACATAAATCATTATGGCATATCTTTATGATTATATAATTATTATATGTTTCGTTTGATTTTGTTTTATAATTATCGGTGATATGTTAATTTTGTTATCTGGTTATATTATATATTGATGTGTTGAGAATGAAATAAGACAATCGGACTGAAAAATTCATAGCAGATATGAAAAAAATCATTTTCTTTGCAACGAAACAATGGTATGGTTCGTCTAACCAACAGAAACAATAAAAAACAGATAACGTGATGAGACATTTATTATTAGTATTGGTGATGTTTTCCGCATTGAATGCAGGGGCGGGGGTAGTTCCGCGTCATCGTCACCAGCATGTGGATGATGCTGCACAGGTTCAGCGTGTGGATACGGCTTACGAGGCGGTTGAGGCTTACTCGGACACAACCACTTATGATGCCGGTGACGATGATTCGGCATCGTCGGTAAATATTCCGGTGAAAGTGAACAGTGTTAATCCGGCAGATTATGGCGATCCGTTCACTTTCTATAATGCATTGTGGACGGTAGGCGCTGGCGGAATTATCATTGCCATACTGCTTACGCTTCTGTTCCTTGTTTTCATCTTTGTTCCGATAATTATCGTAGTGCTGTTGATAAGATATCTTTTCAAACGCCATAACGATAGGGTCCTGCTCCGAGAGAAAGAGATGGAACAGAATTACGGTCATGCGGAATATAAGCCGGCAAAATACGAAAAAGTGCGCGACGACTATATGTGGAAGCGTGGCATACAGAATGTTGCCTTGGGACTGGGACTCGTGCTTATGTTCGGGTGTTGGGGCGCAGAGGCCCTTGTGGGAGTAGGATTACTCGTTATGTGCTTCGGTATAGGACAGATGGTTATAGCAAGGACCGTACCGGGTGGCCGCCACAAACAAGATGCGACTAAGAACAATCGCTATCGTGGTTCCGGTCTGCAGCAGGACAGCTATATACCCGGACAGAACGCTCAGAAGCAGGACCGACCGGCTGACGCACACGATGTGCAAGATGCACCGGCCGACAAGCAGAACGACAATAACTAATAAACGGATCTGCAGTGAACGATTTGAACGACATCTCTCTTGTTACTCAGGTGGCTGTTTTTCACAACAGACGTGCTTTCGATCGTCTTGTGGTGAAATATCAGTCACCTATAAGGCGGTTCTTCCTGAGCCAGACTTTGGGTGACAAACAACTGAGTGATGATCTCGCTCAAGACATGTTCATCAAGGCTTACGTTAATATAACCAAGTTCCGTGGGCTGGCTGCGTTCTCGACATGGCTCTATAAGATTGCTTATAATGTGTTGCTTGATTACAGGAGACGGTCGAAAACGACATGCGATATCGATGGCGTGCCGGGAATGAAAACGCGGACTGTCGCTGCTGACGGCAATCTGAAGATGGATATTTACGACGCACTCGCACGGCTGAACGACAACGAACGTTCTTGCCTGAGCCTACAGCTGATAGACGGTTATCAGATAAACCGCATAGCTGAAATCACCGGAATGGCTGAGGGAACGGTGAAGTCGCACATATCAAGAGGAAAGAAAAAACTGTCGAACTTTTTAAAACAAAACGGATATGACTGAAACTGAGGATAAGAAGATAATATCTCTTTTTGAGGAGTATGCCCGTAAAGAAATACCGGACGATGGATTCTCACGCCGTGTGATGAGTGAGCTTCCTTCGTCGGACTATGTTTATAAACAGCGTCTTAACAGAATATGGGCTACTGTCTGCACGGCTGCGGGCATAGCATTGTTCTTCTTTTCAGACGGTTTTGCAATGTTGAAGCGTCTTGCATCCAACTTTGTGATCGACGCATTCACTTCCGCCATATCAATAGATGTCAGCGGGGTGTCGGTCGTAATGATGGTTATGACGTTCTTTACATTTGTTTACGTAGCCTTATATAATATGCTGACGTCCGACAATTAGCGTTTTTTATATTGTAATGTGTAGTTGTCGGGGGTGGCTTCGATTTATTTTCACTCGATGAAAATGTCGAAGTCATCCTCCTTTTTGTCTTCTTTCGTTGTTGATTGGGGCTTGGGCTGTGTCTTCAGATTGCCTTTCTCGTCGAACATTCCGTATGTTGTGCGCAGCACAATGAACTCCGTACGGCGGTTCAGCTGGTTGCATATCTCCTGCTTTTTCTCGTCGAGTTTTTTTATGAAGTCTTCCGTAAGCACGTCACCTTCCTTCAACCAATCATACTTCTCTGTCAGTTTCTTGCGTATGACTTTCGGTTTTTCTTTTCCGTAGCCCACCGGACTGAGACGGTCGCGCGCAATGCCTTTGCTTATGAGATAATCGACAACGGCTTCGGCACGTCGCTGCGCCAGTCCTTTGTTGTATTCAGACGAACCCTTGTAGTCGCAGTGTGCGCTCAGCTCTATGGTCACGTTGGGGTTCTCGTTCAGCAGTTTCACCAGTTCGTCGAGCGCCTTTGTGGATTCCGGTCGGAGCGTAGCTTTGTCGAAATCGTAGAATATGTTGTCGATGAGTACGGGTGCCGTGATTGATGCCAGCGGGAACTGGAGCACGTATTCTTTTGACTCCTCGGTCTTTTCAGCCTTCAGTTCCTCCTTATGATTGAGGAAACCTTTGCACGTGGCGAGGAATATGTATTGCACGTTAGGCTTTATCACTTGCTCGAAAGAGCCGTCGCCCTTCACGCTCAGCTTCAGGTTGGTGCCGTCGTCGCCTATCATGTAAACCTGTGCCGACGGCAGTTCGTAACCGTCCTGTTCGTAAACCCAGCCCTTGACATTCTGTATTATCTCCGGATTCTCGAAGCTGTAGATGTGGTCCCAACCGCGTCCGTCGTTGCGGTTTGAGGAGAAGTAGCCGCGGTTGTGCACACCCTCAAAGGTCATTCCGAAGTCGTCGGCCTGCGAGTTGAGCGGATATCCCGGATGCTCCAGTACGTATCGGCCGCTCTTGTCCGGCTTGGCTATGTATATGTCGAGGCCTCCCATGCCCGGATGTCCGTTGCTCGAGAAGTACAGATCGCCGTTAGGCCTGAACGTAGGAAACATCTCGTCGCCCGGCGTGTTTATCGGCTCACCGAGGTTTTCAACGCCTCCCAGTCCTGCAGAGGTTATCCGTACTCTCCAGATATCGAGCCCTCCGACTCCTCCCGGCATGTCAGACGTGAAGTAAAGCCATTGTCCGTCGGGCGACACGGCAGGGTGGGCGTAGCTTGACAATGTGTCTTTCGTTATTTCGAGTGGTGAGGATTTGCCCCACGATGCGTCTGCTCTAGATGATGTAACTATCTGTGCATAGCGCGGATATGAAGGGTCTGTCTGGCATTGGGTGAGATACATCTCGCGCTGGTCGGGCGACAATGCACAAGCACCTTCGTCAAAGTCGGTGTTTAGTCCTCCCTGTACGGCTTCTGGTTTACCCCATTTGCCTTTATCGTCTTTCTCAGACATGAATATGTCGCCGGGCTTTGTGCCGGTTATACCGCTCAGTTCGTTGCCTTGAGCCTCGTTGCGTGTCGAAGTGAAATATAGTTTTTCGTATTGATCGCCGGCCAGAACCGGTGAGAATTCGGCGCGTCGTGAGTTGAACACATCCATGCGTTTCACGGTGTATCTAGAGCCGTCCTTCTTCCATTGTGGAGCGTTCTGTGCGGAGATGAGGCCGTTTTTGGCAAGTAGATTGTCGGGCATTGAGTCCAGTACGGCCTTGAACTCGGTGGCAGCCTGCTTGTAGTCGCCAGCCTTTAGCAGCTGACGTGCGTACGACAGACGGTCGTTGGTGCCTGCCTGATTGTAGCGTATTGCGTTGCGGTATGCCGCTACAGCTTTCTGTACAGAGTTTGTTTTCTCATAGCAGAATGCCATTTTCAGTGCATACTGTCCTCTTTTGTCGCGTTCTTTAGGCGGTGTCTTGGTGTATGCCTGCTTGAATTGTGTGGCAGCATCGTAGTATTCGCCCAGCGCGAGATACTTCTCCGCTTTTTTCAGATTGCGTTCCGCTCCGCACGAACAAATCATGACACAAGCCATGATGATTGCGGCTATATATATGTATTTTCTCATTTTCGGTCGGTCTTTCTACTTTCATTAAGAAACGAAAAAACCGCTGCTTTATTGCGAAGCAACGGTTTTTAGGTGTATCAAATATTCATTCATTTATCTTTTTTAGCGAAAGCTATTCTGTAGTTGCATCCGTTTTTCCAGTTGCTGCATCCGTATGCCGTCTTTCCCTTTATTATCGTGCCAGTTCCACATAGTGGACATTTTGTGCCTATTATGCTGTCGTCGGCGGTTGGTTGAGGCTTGGCCGGCTTGGCTGCTGTGCTTGTTTTCCCGCCTGACTGGGTTGTGGCTTTCTTTCTTGTGGTGCTGCGTGTGGTGCGTTTTTTCTTCAGATCCTCGTCGGTTGTCGTCGTTATGCGTCGGTTGCTGTTGTCGCGCAGCACGTCGTTTACAATCTCCGTGATCTGCGCCTTCAGTTCGTTGATGAACAGTGCGGCATCATACTTCTTGTGTTCTATGTCGCGCAGCTTCTTCTCCCAAATGCCTGTGAGCTCGCAACTCTTGAGCAGCTCCTCGTGAATGGTGTCTATCAGTTCGATGCCTGTCTGTGTAGCGACAAGATTTTTGCGCTCACGCTTGATGTAACGGCGTTTGAAGAGCGTCTCTATTATGTTGGCCCGTGATGACGGACGACCTATGCCGTTCTCCTTCAATGCGGCGCGCAGCGTCTCATCCTCCACGAATTTGCCGGCAGTTTCCATTGCGCGCAGCAGTGTTGCTTCGGTGTAGTATTTTGGTGGAGTGGTGCTCTTCTCTGTCAGAGTAGGCTCGTGCGGTCCGCTCTCTCCTTTGACAAAGGTAGGCAGTGTGCGCTCGTCATCACCTTTTTTAGCATCATCATCCGGTGCAATGGTGTCTTCCTTGGCATACACTGTGCGCCATCCCGGTGAAAGAATCTCCTTTCCGCTCACCTTGAACTCCACGTCCTCAACCTTTCCCAACACCGTTGTTGTGGAGAATTTACAGTCGGGCCAGAATGCGGCGATGAACCGTCTGGCAATAAGATCGTAAACATTCCGCTCCATGTCGGTGAGATTCACAGCCGGCACACCGGTGGGTATGATGGCATGGTGGTCGGTCACCTTGGATGTGTCGAAAATGCGTTTGGGTTTTATCAGAGCCTTTGCCAGCAACGGTCGGGTTAGTTCCTGATAGCCGCGCAGACCGTTGAGTATGGACGGACACTTGGGATATATGTCGTCGCTGAGGTATTGTGTGTCGACACGTGGATATGTAGTGAGCTTGCGTTCATACAGTGCTTGTATGAGGTTGAGCGTAGTCTCGGCGCTGTAGCTGAACTTTTTGTTACACTCCACCTGAAGAGATGTTAGGTCGAAGAGGCGTTGCGGTGCCTCGGTACCGTTCTTTTTCTGAACGTCGGTAATGCAGAATGGTTTACCGGCAATGGTCTCAAAAGCCTTTTCGCCCTCTTCCTTAGAGGCGAACCGACCCTTTGTGGCGGTGAAGAGTGTGTTGCGATAGATGGTGGAAAGCACCCAGTAAGGCTCAGGTTTGAAATTGTCTATCTCCTTCTGACGATTCACTATCAGTGCGAGTGTAGGCGTTTGCACACGTCCGATGCTCAATACCTGATGGTTCTGACCATACTTCAGCGTGTACAGTCGCGTGGCGTTCATTCCCAGAATCCAGTCGCCTATGGCACGGCTCAGTCCGGCTATGTATAGCGGATTATACTCCGACTGGTCTTTCAGCGAGTTGAACCCCTCGCGTATGGCCTCGTCTGTCATAGACGATATCCACAGACGTTTCACCGGACACTTGGCCTTAGCCTTCTGCATCACCCACCGCTGTATCAGTTCTCCCTCCTGTCCGGCATCGCCGCAGTTTATTATTCCGTCGGCGGCCTGCATGAGTTTCTCTATTATGGCGAATTGTTTCTTGATTCCTGCATCGTCGATGAGCTTTATGCCGAACTTAGCCGGAATCATTGGCAGGGCGCTGAGGCTCCAGTGCTTCCAGTTTTCGGTATAATCATTCGGCTCCTTCAGTGTGCACAGATGTCCGAATGTCCATGTCACCTGATATCCGTTGCCCTCCATATAGCCATCCTTTGAGCTGTTGGCTCCGATGATGCGCGCTATGTCTTTGGCAACGCTTGGTTTCTCGGCGATGCAAACTATCATTTATATATGTTGTATGTTTGGATAATGTTGTTCGTGAATGAAATTGCAGACAAAATTACAAGAAAAATCTCATACACGGTTGTTTTGCGTGCGAAAAAAGATAAACATGCTGCGTGATGCGTTCCACCGGAGGCATCTTTTTAGTGTGGTGATTATTTGTGGACGGTCGTCAGAATGTGAATATATAAGTTCGACGACTCGTCTGTATGTGTTTGAAAATCAGAGACTTTGAATTGATGATGATGTGATTGCCTTTTAAAAGACTTGCCAAACAGCCTTTTCTGAATAACTAAAATGCCTTTACAGAATTGCGAAACGGTCTTTCCCGTGTCACGATATCGACTTCTCCGATGTACGATATTGCCCATTTTCCAACCTCGGAAAGGTCGTCTTGTACGAAGAGCCGTTGTATGTCGTATGTCGATGGATATGAAAAGCGGAAGAGAAAATATATTTATATTGCGTCAAAAAATGCGTAATTAATCGGCGGTTTGACTTCGTCAATCAAGTTATATTTCGTATATTTGCATAGTGCGCAATGTTATTTGTCATGATATGCGGCGGTAATTGTTTCCCGTTATGAGGTTGTTAGTGGCGCAGAGTGTTTGTGAAGGATGCCGGAAAAAGAACAGTATGATTGACAACCGGGAATAAATATCATGGCGTAACATTGTGTATGAGATGATGGGCGCGGTGACGCCATGTGTCCGGACAAGTAAATACCGAATTCTATTATAAACCTAAATTCTGATCGTATATGTATTTTAGAGGGACAACATTTTCAAAACGGGTGTCAGTGCTGTTGGCAGTGGCGTTGCTGGCAGGTATGGAATGTATGGCACAAAAGCACAATGTGCTGACAGCCAAGGAGAAAACCGACGGATGGGAACTGCTGTTCGATGGCAAGACACTGAACGGATGGAGAGACTACAACGGCAAGACGCTCACCGAGCCGTGGCACGTCGTGGACGGATGCATACAGGCAAAGGGCGACGGCAGCGACGCAAGCGGATATATGGTGACCGACCGCGAGTTTGAGAATTTCATATTGTCATGGGACTGGAAACTGTCGAAGGGCGGCAACAGCGGCATGCTGTATCATGTGGTGGAGCGTCCGCAGTATGCAGTGCCTTACATCACCGGTCCGGAATATCAGCTCATAGACGAGCCGAACTTCCCCGAAAAGCTCGAAGAATGGCAGAAGACTGGCGCCGACTATGCCATGCATGTGCCCGACAAGTCGAAGATGAATGTAAGACCTTACGGCGAGTGGAACAACTCCAGGATAGTGTTCGACAACGGTCATGTGGAGCATTGGCTGAACGGAAAGAAGATACTCGAGTTTGAGGCCTGGACAGACGAGTGGCACAAACTGAAGAACAGTGGCAAGTGGGCAACTGCTCCTGAGTACGGATTGGCGCACAAGGGCGTGATATGTCTGCAGGATCACGGCTATCCGGCATCGTTCCGCAACATCAAGATAAAGCAGCTTCCGCGCAAGAGTGGCAAGCAGGTGACACTGTTCAACGGCAAGAATCTCGACGGATGGGACGCTTACGGAACTGAGTGTTGGTATGTTGAGGACGGACTGCTCGTGTGTGAGAGCGGCCCCGACAAGCAATACGGTTATCTGGCGACACGCAATTATTACGACGACTTCGACCTCACGCTGGAATTCAAGCAGGAGGCCGACGGCAATTCGGGAGTATTCATCCGCTCGTTTGTAGAGGAAGGAGCGAAGGTGAACGGCTGGCAGGTGGAAGTAGCACCGAAGGGATATGACACCGGAGGCATATACGAATCGTACGGCAGAGGATGGCTCATACAGATACCGGATGAACGGGAGAACATTCTGAAAGAAGGCGAATGGAACACGATGCGCATCAGAGTGAAGGGCGACAACGTGCAGACATGGCTCAACGGTGAGCAGATGGTGAACATAAACGATGCCAAGATAGGTGCCGGAAAGGGCCGCATAGCGCTTCAGATACACGACGGAGGAGGTATAAAAGTGGTGTGGCGCAATCTGAAACTGACTACGCTTTAACCTCAAACAGCCACCGGACCGCAGGCATTCATTTTATATATTGTTTTATTGGCTTACACGATGTATTCCGTGCTTTTGCCGATAGTCCGTCCGGCAAGACGTCCCGACATGGCGCACTGTGCCTTATACAAAGACGACAGACGGACCATACGGTAATGGTACGGAATACTTAAGGACGTTAAAGGCAGATTTGGGTTTGACGTTGAAACCCAGTGTTGTGAAAATCTCTTTGCTCCGTGCAGAGAGATTTTCTTGGTTATATAGAAAATCAGTTGTGATATGTCTCAATAAAAAGCTGCTTTTTTACTCCCAAACCGACGTTGTCGCTCATATCTGAAATGAACCCCATACGGACACTTACAGATTGTAATCAGTTTTTGTTTTTTTCGCCTCAGTTTCCTGATATACCCCGAAAAATAAGCGCGTATTTGCGAGCAGACTTTTCCTCGGGCGCAAATATGCGAATTATGAGAGGAGAACATAAGATGTTGAATACCAACGACTTAACTTTAATGGGTGCTTCCCCGTTTGGCAAAAAGCACCATTTCGCCATGCGAAAGAGCCCATTTCAGAGGCTAATATAGGTCATATCGCACCCTAAAATGGGCTTAATCGGACTGCGAAATGGGCATTTTCAGAAAGCAAAACGAGTGATTTTGGACTATGTTATAGGGTATAATAAAAGACGATTAACACCGAAAGGGCCTTTATAATGCCAGATTTAACATTCCTTTACACCTAATTTCCGATTTTATTTTGTCAAAAAAATGTCAAGAAAAATTGTAAGTCCGCTGTTTGGGTTTTCATCTAAATACGCAGGTGTCAGGCGTGAGAAAAGGCACGGAATTTATGCGTCTCTCCCTTGCGGCGATGAATTACAAGTTATGATAATGTGAATTTATTAGTTGAATAAATGTTATGTCACGGTTTGTTCAGCTTCGTGCCGTTAGGCTTCCACATCGTGCTGCCAGTAGATTTTTCTGCATCCGATGGTGTTGCATAGGCAAAACTTAGACAACAGAATTTATAAAGAACTGAATTTTTTATATTTAATCGTGTATATGATGCAAGAATCCGGAGGTTTTGTAGTTTAATTAATAGAATGAGAAAAGAATGTAGGCATATTATCGGTAAGAGAATCATGCGTCGGAGCTTGGGCGTCAGTCTGCTCGGATGCCTGACTGCTGTGTTTACGGTCCTGTCCGTATGTTCGTGTGACAAGGGCGACAATTATGTTTATATAGAGAATGATATTATAAACAACGGCGGACTGAAAGGCTCTTATGAGGGCCAGTGGAGCGTTGACGGACAGCAGAGTCAGGTGTCAGAGGTGACCGTGTATGACACAGGCTTCAGCTTCAGGACGCTTCCTGTAAAGGCTGTTCTTGAGACACTCTTGCCCGATCATGATGTGAGGGTGGAAAAGAACGTGGGCTATATGGTGCCTTACGAGATGACCGGTTACAGCGAGCAGGCATCTTATTACGCCGTCCGTCCGCAGCAATGGACGGTAAGCGTTTCGGTTGACGGTAAGGAGTATGATGCGGTCTTTCACTTTATGGGTTATGAGGACGGCTACATCTACGGTTCGGTTGCCACTTACTCAAGGCTGTCCGGCGTTTACAAGATAGTGCTTCGTCTGCGCGGCATCGAGCTGTATGATGGCGATGTGCGGGCGTATGCCGTGGACAAGATGTTGAAACTCACGTATGTGACTAGGAAAAGAATATAGATTTCTGGCATTTAAGAGAACTGAAAAAGATGTCGGATGATAAAAGAAGGATGAGTTGAAATCGGAGAAGCGTCTTCTAAATGACATAAAGAAAGGTGACAGAGCAGCCATGCGCGAACTGTACGACCGATATTCTGGATATGCCACGGCGGTATGCCTGCGGTATATTCCGAACAAGGATGAAGTGGAGGACGTCATGCAGGATAGCTTCGTAAAGATATTCACATCCATAGATAAGTTCGAGCTTCGTGGTGAAGGGTCGCTGAAGTCGTGGATAGCAAGGATTGTAGCCAACGAGTCGCTCGACTACATACGCCGTAACGGAAGGTTGTCTTTCACGGACGAAATACCCGATGAGGCGGAGGAAGAGCCGGATATAGACACCATATCAGACGAAACACTGATGGAGATGATAGGCCGTCTGCCTGACGGATACAGGGTTGTTCTCAACATGTATGTATTCGGGCAGATGAGTCATAAGGAGATAGCTGAGAAACTTGGAATAAAGGTCGGGACATCGGCTTCGCAGTTCTTTCACGCAAAAAAGATGCTTGCGAAAATGATAAACGACTATAAAAAGAAATGAAGATATGAAACATAACGACTGGACAGACAAATTGTATGACCGGCTTTCTGACCATAAGGCCGGGTCTCCCGTCGGTTTGTGGGACAAGATAGAGTCTTCTCTCGACAAGAGAGAGAAGCGGGCGCGTGTGGTACACATGAGGATGTGGGCTGCTGCGGCTGCCGCGATGTTGCTTCTGGTGATAGGACTGGGATATAAACTGAACGAACCTACCATAGCAGAACTCGACAGGATAAACAGTCTTGAAAGTGGAAAGCAGGGTCGTCCGGACAATGTGGTCGCGCAAGGACACGACGATGCGCAGGTGTCGGATACTCCGGACGCGCCGGAAACGATGGCCGTAGCGCAGACAAGTGGGCGGACAGTAGTGCCGTCAGCGGGCTTGCTTGCAGAGCTTGACGATAAGGAAGCTGTGGGGAATGACGCCGGACAGATTGAGAAGGAGAGCGGCCGGATTGAGAAGGAGGCCGTTTCTGAAAATGCGGCAGTGAATAAAGAAGAGACGAAGGCTGTCGGTTCAGACCGCAGTGATAACCGGGCTGAGAAGGGAAATGTATCGACCGGAAATAGAGTTTTCCCGGAACAGGTCTATCATGAGCACGGAGCGAAACGTGAAAATTCCAAATGGGCAGTGGGTGCTTACTCCTCAAACGTGTTGGGAAACAGCAACTCGATGAACGGTGTGAACATGGTGAGCAAGATTAATGCGCTATACGCCATGACGGAAAACATGCTGAGAGCGAACTCTTCTGCTTTTTCTGACAATAAAGAGGACAAGAAACATTATCAGCCTATATCCTTCGGACTGACGGCAAACTATGCTTTGACAGACCGTATATCGCTGACGTCAGGACTTGTATATACTAAACTTTCTTCCGATTTTATCCACATCTCGGATGGCGAAGAGGCAAAAGACAGTCAGACACTGCATTATCTGGGTGTGCCGCTCAATGTAAATTATAACGTGTGGAGCACAAACAGGTTCAAGACTTACGTCACGTTAGGCGGTCAGGCCGATTTCAATGTATCGGCCAAGGTGGAAACCGAGGGCGTTAAGACCAATCTGAATAAGGATAGGGTGCAGTTCTCGCTGAACGCGGCTGCCGGTGCTCAATACGACATAATACCTCAGTTGGGCGTGTATGTGGAGCCGGGCGTCAGGTATTATATAGACAACGGCAGTGTGATAGAGAATTATTTTAAGGACAAACCGTTGGGATTCAGTCTGCAACTCGGTTTGCGGCTTAACATCAAATAGTATTGTTTGTGTATTTTAATTATATGTATGTGTGGACGGCAGGTGCTTTCAAAACGTATCTGCCGTCTGTCCATATTGTGCGGTACGGTTTTATGCCGTAAAGATAATCCTCTACATATTTGTCTTTATCGCTGTTGTTGTCTTGGTCGATAAGCAGATATGGGAGTAGTCTGCTGTGTTTGTAGGCCGCGTCAATGTATCGTCTGTTCATCACGTTGCTTGTGAATACGGTTGAATAAACGGCGTAGGGCTTACATTCGAGCAATGATATCATAGGGATGGAGAAGTTGCATATCAGGTAGCTTTGGGCAGGGATTAAGGGCTTCACCTTGTCTATGAGATAGTTGTTGAGGCTTGCGTTTTCCTCAGTCGTGTAAATATGCTTTGTCAGCGGACTGTTTATTGTGTAACGGCATTGTGCCCGCGTGCCTTCTTCCATCATGGGGCGGTTGATGTTGGTGTATATCATTGCTATGCAGATGAACGCAAAACTTATGTGCAACGCCTTGTATGCCGCTTTGCGATATTCAGCTTTCAGCGTTCCTATTCCTTCACCGATTATGCATAAAGACACAGGAAGCGTCAGGAAGCACATGTCCTTTCCATAGAAATCGGGCCCGGCATTGCTGCCTATCGGGAATATTACGGGTATGAACAACGACAGAAGATAAAGACTGGCAGTCTGCGGATTGACATCGCGTCCGGCGAAAAGAAAGAACAATGCGGACAGACATATGCCTACTGTTATGTTTGAGGGCGATTCCCACAAATAGATGTTCGGAATGATGAGGAGCGACAGAACGATTGTTATTATCGTTCTTATTGCGCCCTTGTTTTTTATGTCGTTAAAGGCTATAAGGAAGGTGAGCAGTGCTATGACAGAGAATCCTTGTATCTGACCTTTGTACAGATCGTACAGGTTTATTATTATGGCTTTGACGCCGTGCGGGTCTTGCGGGTCGCTGCTTCTTGTGAAGAGGTCGGTCAGAGTCATGGTGAATACGTCGAGCATTCCGTTGTAATACAACAGGACGGTCGTGGCACAGCATGCTGCTATGATGCCTGAAAAGAATCCGAAGAATTGATAGCGTGTCCTAATGGCGCTCTTATATCTGTGTGATATGAGCCATGCAAGGAACGGTATGCCGATGAATGTAACGTTGACAATTCTGAAATAAAACGACACACCCGCGAGGATACCGCTCAGTATTATTGCTTTCATCCTGTTGTTGGCATATCCGTAATGATAAGCCATGATGGAGAGAGTGAGCAGTCCTACGGAATAATCGTTATAGTTTATTTCGGTGTAGCTTCCGAAATGGGCCAGCGTGGCTAACAGCAGGCCGGAAATGATGAAGTGGCGGTTTATGTATCTTTTCAGATAAAAATATATGACGGTCTGCGATATGATGATGAACAGCAGGTGAAGGATTCTTAATCCGAGGTAGGTGTTGATTGAAAAGAGACGGCATAATGCCGATGTTAGGTTAAAGCTCAGAAGCCATTGCCCGAGGAAATAAGATACATAAGGGTCGTCGTTGAAGTGTTGGTAGCCGGACATATAGAATCCGATGTCAAGATAAGAGAATCCTTGAAACATCTGAATGCCTAAATATACAGTGGCGAATACTGAATATATGATAAAGACGATATCGGTTCCGGCATTTGACGGTTTGTGTGTGAGCATGTGTGTCTTATAATTCGAATGAGAACTTTGTTGAGGCTGAGCATCCGATGCTTTCCTTGAAATTGCATAATCCGTAGTTCGGAGCACCGTGTTCGGTCGAGGGACCGATGTCTAATATCCTGAGACCTTTCTTATAATAATATTCGAATATTCTGAAAGAAAGACAGTTCATCGGACGAATGTTGCTGTATTTGCGGAGGTCGCCCCAGTATATCACCTGGCAAATATCGTCGGCTACATGGAACACCTGGGCGGCGGCGACATCGCAGCCCGAATGTTCGAGGATGAAGAAGTCGGCGGGTATTATCTTTATTGTCTGAAGAACATTGTCTATGGACATCCTCAGTGGATAGCCGTGTTCTTCGCGGTTTGCTTTTATAACGTCATAGGCACGTGCTACTTTCTCTGTGTCGTCGCTGTCTATATGTATGAAGTTGAAATCTTCTTTTAATGCCTTGTGCAGATTCTTTTTAGCGTTACGCTCTATGACATCCTCATAGTTCTTGAATCGCTCTATATTGAAATGGTAGTTTATTTCAATGAATCTTATACTCCCGTATCGTGATAATGCGTTCACGTTTTGTGCCACCTGGCTGCCTTCGTAAATTGAAGGCGGAAGCGTAAGGATGATTTTCTTGTGGTTATTCTCGCCGAACGATTTCAACAGTCTTACCGCTTCGTCGATGAGTTCTGTGTTTTGTGGCTTCCTGGTTGTGAATCCGCCGAAAGGCGCGGAGAACGGTGAAAGCAGACAGTCAGCCTCTTCTCCCAAAACAATTCCGAATCTTACTTTAGTGTCTTCAAACAAAATGTAGTGAAGATGTTCGGTTTTGTATTTGTTGAGTTCCGAGAATTCCACACCGTTGTATATATGCGGCAGCTTCCCGAATGTTTCTTTATATTCAATGGCTGTAGTCTCTCTGATGTTCATTTCATTCGAATTGATTGAGCAGTCTTGCTATTGTCGCGCGTTCCTCCGGTTCAAGTACCTGACTTACAGGAATGCTAAGCTCTTGCTCGTGTATCCTTTCCGTTACAGGGAATGACAGATGTGACAATTCCTTATAGCATTCCTGACGATATGGTGGAATGGGATAATGTACGTCGGTCTGCACTCCATTCTTTAACAGATAATCCTTTAACTCGTCACGTCTTTCGCATAATATCGGGAATATGTGGAACACACTGCTTTCCCAATATTCGTTTGAGGGAATGATTATCTTGTCGTTGTTTACGTTGTCAATGTAGAATCTGGCATTCTCCCGACGCCGTTCATTCTCCTGGTCTATATATTTCAGCTTTACAGACAGTATGGCAGCGTGCATCTCATCCATGCGACTGTTTATGCCTATGTGCGAGAATACATATTTCTTTGCCGAACCATAGTTGGCCAGTCCTCTCACCATCTCAGCCAGAGCGGCATCGTCTGTAGTCACGGCTCCGGCATCACCTATTGTCCCTATGTTCTTGGTGGGATAGAAACTGTGGGCTGCGGCATCTCCCAATGCTCCGGTTCTGCGGCCTTTATATTTGCATCCGTGTGCCTGGGCATTGTCTTCAATCAGTTTCAGATTGTATTTTCTGCAAAGCTTTCCGATGTTCTCAGTGTAGGCACATTTACCATAAAGATGTACAATCATTATGGCTTTTGTGCGTGGAGTGATTACCTCTTCTATCTTTGAGTCATCAATCTGAAGCGTGTTTATGTCAGCTTCTACCAATACAGGTTTCAGATTGTTCCTGCTGACAGAAAGGATTGAAGCTATGTAAGTGTTTGCCGGAACAATCACTTCGTCGCCAGCCTGCATGACACCTATCTCAATGTAAGCACGCAGAATGAGCGTCAGTGCGTCCAGACCATTACCGCAACCTACGCAGTGTTCCGTCCCGATGAATTGTGCGTATGCGCTTTCGAATGTCTTTGTTTCTTCGCCACGCAGATACCATCCGCTTTTCAATGTCCGTTCAAGAGCATCACGCAACTCGTCGTAATGCAAGGCTGTGATTTTCTTTAAATCGAGAAATTGAATCATTTTATGTATTCCAGGTAATCGTCGTAGTTGCGTATGTAGTCGTTTTCGTCAAAGAAGTCTGAAGCAAGTACCAGACATACAGAGCCTGATGAGAAATCATTGAGCGTGCGCCATATACCTGTCTCCACCAGCAGTCCTTGATAAGGATGATTCAGAAGAAATGTTTTCGTCTCATGTCCGTTATCGAGTGTTACTGTGAATGAGCCGCTGACAGCAATAATGAATTCGCGGCAACACTTGTGAGCATGTCCGCCGCGGTTCTCACCTGACGGAACATCATATACCCAATATACCCTTTTTACGTCGAAGGGTATATTGCGTATGTTCTCGGCAAAGGTGAGATTACCGCGCGGGTCTGTTATTTTGGGCAGCTCAATGATTCTTCCTTCAGGATTGTTCATTGTTTGTTTTTATTTTATTACCGTTGCAGCAAGGCGTTTTGCTTTGTCACGCAGTGCTGTCGTGTCTTCGTTTATATCTCCATAGCAAAGCACTACTCCCATGCGGCGGTTCACATGCTGTTGCTGTTTGCCGAATATTCTAAGTCGTGTCTTGTCTTCTTTCAGAACGTCAAGCATATTGTATTCAGGCTCATGGTCGGCTTCTTCTTTTGCGAGTACAACGGCGCTTGCTCCTGCGTGCTCAAGGTGTATTGCAGGTATCGGCAGTCCCATAACGGCACGGAAATGAAGCTCAAACTCATTCAGATTGAGTGTATGTCCGAGTGTTACCATACCTGTATCGTGTGGACGTGGTGACAACTCAGAGAAGATCACGCCTTTGTCGTGAGTCAGGAAGAACTCCACGCCCCAAATTCCTGCACCTGTCAGTGCCTTTGTAACGGCGTCAGCCATGTGCTGTGCCTCTTTAAGGTCTTTGTCGCTCAGTGCAAACGGTTGCCAACTCTCGCGGTAGTCGCCGCTTTTCTGTACGTGTCCTATTGGCGGGCAGAACAGAGTAGGGCCGTTCTTCTGAGTCACTGTGAGCAGTGTGAACTCGCTGTCGAAGTGTATGAATTCCTCAATTATTATCTCCTTCACGTCTCCGCGGCTGCCGGCCATTGCGTCGTTGAATGATTTCTCAAGGTCGTCAACAGACCGCGCAACGCTCTGTCCGTGACCGGACGAGGACATCAGCGGTTTTATGACACACGGGAATCCAATCTCTTTAGCGTGTTCTTTCAGCTCGTCCAGAGTCTTCGCGTAGAAGTATTTTGCGGTCTTCAGTCCGAGTTCCTTTGCCGCGAGGTCGCGTATGGCCTTTCTGTTCATGGTGAAGTTTACGGCTCTTGCGCTTGGAACTACCTGCACACCTTGCTTCTCTATATCTATCAATCGTTCTGTTCTTATGGCTTCTATTTCCGGAACGATGATGTCTGGGTTATGCTTTTTGACTACATTGTCCAGCATGTCTCCGTCCAACATGTTGAACACTTCGCATTCGTCAGCCACCTGCATGGCCGGTGCGTTGGCATATCTGTCACATGCTATTACATATTGTCCGGCACGTTTTGCTGCGATTACGAATTCTTTTCCGAGTTCTCCAGAACCTAATAATAATATCTTTTTCATTGTTTGTTTTTATTTTATAATCTGTTTAATCATCTGCCATTCCGGTGATACGGCAATCTTGCGCAGATTTGTCTCTATTATCTTAAGCATCGTATCTTCAGACACCTTATAGTCGTGGGCTACGTCGCAAAGTGGTTTTACCGGATTACCGAACAATCCATAATAGTCTTTTAACGCCTTTTCGTCAGCGACGGGGATAATGCGTATGAGATGTTTTATGTAATGTTCTATTTTCTCGCTTACGCAATCCGGATGTTGTCCGAGTCGAATAAGAAAATTGTGAAGCTCTTCAGAAACAGAATCCATGTCGGTTGTCGGTTTACAGATAATTATGTTTATTGAATGTGTTTACAAAAAAGTGATGACAGTAAACCCTGTTACTTGTCGTCAGAGAAATATTACAGATAATTCATCATGCGGAATACGGTGTGTATATTCGCATGATGAATCCCCTTGAGTGCGGCTCAGAGTTTATCTGTTGCCGTACATCTGTTCGTAATATTTCTGATAGTCGCCGCTGGTAACTTCCTTTATCCAGTCCTGATGTTCCAGATTCCAGCGTATAGTCTTCACGATTCCGTCGGCGAATTTTGTCTCAGGATACCAACCCAGTTCGTTCTTTATCTTTGTCGGGTCGATGGCATAGCGCTGGTCGTGTCCCAGTCGGTCTGCCACAAATGTGATGAGATCGTTGTTTATCCAGTCTATTCTTATCTCACCGTTCTCGTCCAGTTCCTGTTTCTTGAGCACTTTGCGGAGTTCCGGCTCTTTCTCCATCATGTCGTGAATGGTCTTTATTGTGAGTTTCACGATGTCGATGTTCTTCATCTCATTGTGTCCGCCAACGTTGTAAACCTGTCCGTCGCGTCCTTCACGCACCACGAGGTCAATAGCCTTGCAGTGGTCTTCCACGTAGAGCCAGTCGCGTACATTCTCTCCTTTTCCGTAAACCGGGAGCTTTTTTCCTTCCAATATGTTGTTGATGATAAGCGGAATGAGCTTCTCCGGGAAGTGGTAAGGACCATAGTTGTTAGAGCAACGTGTTATGGTGACAGGCATGTGATAAGTGTCATGATAGGCCATTACGAAAAGGTCGGCGCTTGTCTTTGATGCACTGTACGGGCTGTGCGGGCATAGTGGAGTCTCTTCCGTGAAGTAACCTTCCGCACCGAGTGATCCGTAAACCTCATCGGTTGCAACCTGATGGAAACGCTTTCCTGCTTTCCATGTGGGATATCCGGCTTCGTCTTTTCCTGTAACCCAAGCCTTACGGGCTGCGTCCAGAAGATTCTGAGTGCCGAGGATGTTTACCGAAAGGAACAGCTGCGGGTCCTCGATGCTGCGGTCAACATGGCTTTCGGCTGCAAAATTCACAACATAGTCGATGTCGTTCTCGGCAAACAGTTTGTCGGCGAGCTCTCTGTCTCTTATGTCGCCGCGTACGAAGAAGCAACGCTTGTTGTCGATGTCGTCCTTTATGGTGCCGAGGTTTCCTGCGTAAGTCAGAAGATCGAGTACAATAATCTTTATATCCTCGTCTTTGTATTTTTTGTAAAGCAGGTACTTGATGAAGTTTGCACCAATGAATCCTGCGGCTCCTGTTACAAGATAAGTCTTCATGTTATATATGTTTTTAATGATTTTGCTTTTTACGTTCGTGTCTCCAGAACAATAACAACTGGAATATTATGTAGTAAACGATTATTTCTGTCCATATGCCTGTGTCAGTAATTCTTCCGCAGATATGTCCTATCGCGGCAAGTACCGAAACATGTGTTATTATGGTTGATGGCCAGAGCGACGCGTATTTCAGCTCCTTACTCATCATAACCGTTCTGTATCTTTTTGCGCGGATCGGCAAGTGTTATTACCTCACAGTCCTTGAACATATTGCCGTCGATGGTCAGTCTTACGAGCGTTCTGTCCACGTGCCACCCCTGCAGTCCTGCCGCTCCGGGATTGATGTGCAGCAGTCCGAGAGTCTTGTCGTATTTTATCTTAAGTATATGTGAGTGTCCGCTGATGAATAGTTGTGGCGGCGAAGCGTATATTCTGTTTCTTATGCTTGCGTCGTATCGTCCGGGATATCCGCCTATGTGTTTCATCAACACATCAACATCCTCGCACTTGAATCTTAAAATCTCCGGATACATTCTTCTCAAATTTCCTCCGTCACAGTTGCCGCACACAGCGCGCAACGGGCGAAAGGCAGCCAGCTTCTCTGCAAGTTCTGTCGAGCAGATGTCTCCTGCATGCCATATCTCATCGCATGGTTCGAAGTATTCCAGATATTTGTCGTCCCAATATGAATGGGTATCGCTGATTATTCCTATCCTTTTCATTGCAATCGGATTGCTTGGAAACAGTCATGGCATAGTTCCATGTCTTACAATGCAAAGATAATGATATTATTTAAATGTAGCAAACATGTATTTTGTTTTTATCCCCTGCGTCACGGTTATCCGCCTGAATGAAATGCGTAATCAGGTCCTTTGCAGCGCATTCTCTGCCTTCAGACAAAGGAAAACGAGCAGCAAAGTCACGGCAATGGCCGCGATGGAATAAGTGTAGAAGTTGAAGTCGGCGAACCGACTAAGATAGTTTATCGCCGGTTCCTCAAGAAAATAGAACAGTATGCTATTTGTTCCGATGTATCTGAGCAGACGGTTGTTTATGTTCACATAGCGTATGATGTTTATCGCAATGACTGTGAACAGCAGGCTTGACAGCGTAGGGTTGGGGTGAAAGTATTGCAGCAATGCGAACAATACGGCGCAAGGCAGAATGATGAATATGGGACGCACAGCTTTCAGACGTTCATAGTTGGCTGCGACAATCATTCCAAACGGGAAATTGAGCACCGTGATAAACCACCACGGATCCGCTCCAAATATGAAGTCGGCAGCACAATAATATGCTACACATACCGCCGTGACTGCTGCTACACATGCACGCGGACTCTTGAATAAGGTGAACACAATCATCGAAAGAGCATAAAGCCCTATTATGACTTTATAGAACCATGCCTCGTTGTCGGGCGGAATGTCCAGTGAAAGAAATGACGTGAAGAGTCGTGGCATCATCTGTCTTATGTCGAACAGCAGATAGACGGCAATGCTTATAATCCACAGCCACAGATAGGGTATGAACATCTTGGCGGCTTTGGCCCTTACGTAGGCTTTGCTGACAGGCCGGTTGCGCAGCAGCGAGAAAAACATTCCGAAGCCCGAAAGAAAAAGAAACACTCCCGTGCCGTCGTATCCCCACGACCATCCTATGTCGAGACAGCTGAGCCAGCTGTCGGTTTGACACGCAGGCATGTTTATTGCGCTGAGATAAGTATGGTGCACGATAATCATTATCATGCACACGCCTCTCAGTGCGTAGGAGTCGTCTTTCTCCAACAGACCGTGCAAGTGTTTTCCCATAAGACTTTTGTTCTGTTCAGACTTAAACGCTAAAGGGGAGATCTGTATGCTCCTCTCCCGCTTTTGACAAGGGCTGCAGATTACAGCCCGAGTTTATTTTTGATGAACTCCTTTATCAGTTCTTCGGTGCGTTCCATACCAAGTATGCTCGAGTTGATGCAGAGATCGTAAGACGCACTGTATCCCCACTTCTTGCCAGTGTAATAATTGTAGTAGGTAGAGCGTTCGCTTTCTCTGTCCGTAATTATTTTCATGGCAGTCTCCTTTCCGCATCCGTGTCTTTTTGCCACACGTTCCACACGCTCGTCCAGGTCGGCCGTGATGAATACACTCGCCGTATTCTTATAGTCGCGCAGCACGTAGTCGGCGCAGCGTCCTACGAATACGCATGAGCCTTCGTCAGCCGCCTTGCGTATGGCGTCGCTCTGAAACTGGAACAGACTTTCCTGCGACAGCTTGTTGCTGTAGAAGTTTGAACCTGAGAGGAAAGGCATGTGAGCGTAGAAGAATGATTTCAGAAAACCTTTCTGCTCATCGTTCTGTTCGAAGAATGTCTCACAGAATCCGCTTTCCTTTGCGGCAAGGTTCAGCAGTTCCTTGTCATAGAATTTGCATCCGAAGTCTTTTGCGAGCATCGATGCTATGACGCGGCCGCCGCTCCCAAGCTGGCGTCCTACATTTATAATAATTTTCTTATCGTCCATTTGTGAGCTCTCTATGTTGTTTTTTGAATTTTCTCATATATACTGCCATTATCCATGCCGCTACGATAGCTGCAAGTGCGTCGGCTGAAGGCATTGCTATCCATACACCGTCGGTGCCGAACAGCGGCGGCAGGATGATGAGCATCGGCAGCAGGAACAGCAACTGTCTCGACAAAGAAAGGAATATGCTTATCTTGGCTTTGCCGATGCTTTGGAAAAAGTTTGTTATCACCATCTGATATCCTACTATCGGGAACATCATCATAATGATTCTTATGCCTCGTGCCGACATGTCGATGAGTGTGGCGTCGGTGGTGAACAGCCTTGCGCAGATGTCTGGTATAGTCATGGCTATGACAAATCCGGTGGTCATGATGGTGGTGGCGGCGATGATTGCATATTTGAGTACGCGCATCATACGGTCAAGCTGCTGTGAGCCGTAGTTGTAGCCGGCGATAGGCTGCATGCCCTGGTTGACACCCATGTTTATCATTACGAAGATGAACGATATTCTGTTGGCGATGCCGAACGCACCCACTGCCAGGTCGCCTCCGTATCTCACAAGGTTGTTGTTTATGAAAATGACGATGATGCACGCGCACACATTCATCGAGAAAGGCGAGAGGCCTATTGATATTATGCTGCGCGTTATGTCGTGGTCGGGACGGTATATGCCACGCCTGAGGTGGAGCGGCTCTTTCTTGTCGCACAATATCTTCATCTGCCATATCAGCGCCACTATCTGTGATATTACGGTGGCATAGGCTGCTCCACAGATGCCGAGCTTGAACACCCAGATGAAAATCGGGTCGAGAATGGCGTTCAGCACCACCGTGAGTATCGTCATATACATGGCGTGCTTCGGCTTTCCGGTGGCACGCAGCACGGCGTTCATGCCGTAGAACATCTGGCTGAACACGTTTGCCGACAATATCACCAGCATGTAGTCGCGTGCGTAGGGCAGTGTCTGCTCGCTGGCTCCGAAGAACCGTAGAATAGGGTCGAGAAAGAGAAGACCTACCACTCCTACGGCAATACCAACCACAGTGTTGAGCGTGACGTTGTTTCCGAGAATCTTCTCTGCAGTCTTATAGTCCTTCTGTCCGAGTTTTACAGACAGATATGTGGACGCACCTATACCTATTGCCGCGCCGAATGCCGCTGTCAAGTTCATGAACGGGAATGTTATGGCCAGTCCTGATATGGCCATGGCGCCTACTCCCTGTCCTATGAATATGCTGTCCACCATATTGTAGAGAGACGCGGCGGTCATGGCAATGATGGCTGGAAGCGCATACTGCAAAAGCAGTTTGCCGACAGGTTTTGTTCCTAATTCTAATGTTGCTTGTTTATTATCCATATCTCAAAAAATCCGATGCAAAGTTACGGCAATTTGGAGATAATACAAAACAAAACGGTGTCGTTTTTTGACTTTTGTAACAATCTGTGCGCACATTATGACATAATGTCGGTTGTTGCCGGTATGTATGGACGCGTTGACGGTGCAATGGCCGGCAGTAGTGTCCAGTTCTCGCAGCGTTACGGCCATGAGTTCGTAATGTCAGAAGCAGTGGATGGATGTTTTATTATTCGGATTCTGTAAACCGTTTATCCTAACTTGTCCGCAGCTCGTCGTGTCTCTCGTGGTACGGACTGATAATTGTGAAAACGAAAACAGATGGACATAAAATCAGGTTTAATGTTCTGATAATAGATAATATTTTATATTTTTGCATACGGCGAGTCGTGGGCACGTAGAAAAGAGTGTATGTACGACCGTGCGGAAAATAAAAACAGATATATTTCGGACAGTGTGATGGAAACGGCTCTTACTTTATACGAGTTGAACAATCTTGTGTCAGAGGTCATCAGTTCTGTGATGCCCGACGAATACTGGGTTGAGGCCGAGATATCGGAGTTGCGTGTCGTGCGCGGCAACTGCTACATGGAACTTGTGCAGAAGGCTGAGGACACGAGGACACCGGTGGCGCGCGCGTCGGCAAAATGCTGGCGTACGTACTGGACACTTGTGCAAAGTTCGTTCGAGCGGGTCACCGGCAGACAGCTTTGTACGGGCATGAAGGTGATGATGCGCGTGTATGCCGACTTTCATGAGGCCTACGGTTTCTCATGGATTGTAACCGACATCAATGCGGAATATACGCTCGGCGACATAGCCCGCCGGCGTCGCGAGATAATCGCACGGCTTAAGGAGGAGGGCGTGTTCGACCTTCAGAAGGAACTGATAATACCGCTTTTCGCGCAGCGTGTGGCTGTGATTTCGAGCGACAATGCGGCAGGATATGACGATTTCTGCAATCAGTTGCAGAACAACGAGAAGGGACTCGCGTTCTCGGTGAAGCTCTATCCGGCCGTGATGCAGGGCGAATCGACAGAGGACAGCGTCATAGAGGCACTCGACCGTATATATAAGGATGAGGATAAGTTCGACGTAGTAGTAATAATAAGAGGTGGTGGCGCCACGAGCGACCTGTCCGGTTTCGACACACTTAGCCTGGCTGAGAATGTGGCAAACTTTCCTCTGCCCATTATAGTAGGTATCGGTCACAACCGCGATGAGAGCGTGCTCGACCTGGTGGCAAACATGAGTGTTAAGACTCCTACGGCCGCCGCGGCGTTCCTCATCGACCGTCTTGCGGCTGTGGCAGCGCGGGTGGATGCGGCTGCGACGTCGCTTTCGAAATATGTTACTAACAGGATAGAACAGGAAAAGAGCCGCATAAAATATCTTTCCACCGTGTTGCCGTCGCTCTATGCTGCTGTGAAAAGCCGTGAGAACATGCGGATCTCCAGAATGAGCGACAGCCTTTATGTGGCTGTCAGACAGATTGTGGCGTCGGAGAAAGCGCGGCTCGACCTCATGCCTCAGCGTCTGTCGGGCGCGTGGCGTCAGGCCGTCACGGGCGAATCGCACCGGTTGCAGATGCTCGAACAGCGCGTGGCGGCGTCGGATCCTAAGAGGATGCTTGCGCGCGGATACACTCTTACGCTGCACGACGGACGGGCTGTGACCGACCTGTCGTCGCTGAAGAAGGGCGACATGCTGACAACATTGTTCGCCGGCGGTGAGGTTGTGTCGGAAGTAAACAAGATATCAAAAAACAAGAAATAGGCTTTATGGCAAAAGAGACATTGAAATATGAAGAGGCGATGACGCGTCTTGAGAGTATCGTTTCGGATATGGAGAACGGAAATCTCGACATAGACACTCTGTGTGAGAAGGTGAAGACGGCTCAGAAACTCATTAAGGTGTGTCGCGACAAACTCACAAAGACTGATGACGAGATAAAGAAGATACTGACTGACGAATGACGTCTTGGTTGCGTGTCGCTGGCATGCTGAAGCATTGTCGCCGGCGCGGAATATGGCGGCAGACTCAGTGTCGGGTCACTGCTTTTTTATAGCATCGGGGTAAATTGTGTGACATTTTGTTGTGGAAATATATTTTTATTGTTAATTTTGTCGTTTGGTTAGTTCAATATAGATGAGAGATTAAACATTCATTATTATGAAAGATATAGATTGGTCATCTTTGTCGTTCGGATATGTTCCGACCGATTATAATGTACGTTGCTGCTATCGCGACGGAAAATGGGGTGAGATAGAAGTTTGTTCAGACGAATATCTGAAACTGCACATGGCTGCCACCTGTCTTCACTACGGACAGGAAGCGTTTGAAGGCCTCAAGGCTTTCCGCTGTCCTGACGGAAAAGTGAGAGTGTTCCGTATGGATGAGAATGCTGCCCGTCTGCAGAGCACATGCCGCGGAATAATGATGCCTGAGGTGTCAACAGAACTGTTCTGCGAGATGGTTAAGAAGGTTGTGCGTCTCAATCAGGAGTATATCCCGACCTATGAGAGCGGTGCCTCGCTCTACATACGTCCGCTGCTCATCGGTACATCAGCTCAGGTTGGTGTACATCCGGCAAGCGAATACATGTTCATTATATTCGTAACTCCGGTAGGTCCGTACTTCAAAGGCGGATTCTCTACAAATCCTTATGTCATAATACGCGATTACGACCGCTCTGCTCCCCTCGGAACAGGTATCTACAAGGTGGGCGGAAACTATGCGGCATCGTTGAAGGCTAACTCAATAGCTCATGAAAAGGGATATGCCTGCGAGTTCTATCTCGACGCCAAGGAGAAGAAATATATGGACGAGTGCGGCGCCGCCAACTTCTTCGGAATAAAGAACAACACGTATGTCACTCCGAAATCTACATCAATTCTTCCGAGTATCACCAACAAGAGTCTCATGCAGCTGGCACGCGACTACGGCATGACCGTGGAGCAGAGACAGATACCTGAAGAGGAGCTCGACACATTCGAGGAGGCAGGAGCATGCGGAACAGCTGCCGTTATAAGTCCTATTTCTTATATAGACGACCTTGACACAGGCAAGCGTTACGTCTTCAGCAAGGACGGCAAACCGGGTCCTGTATCAAAGAAACTCTACGACCATCTGCGCGGAATACAGTATGGCACAGAAGAGGACAAGCACGGATGGACTACTGTCGTAATAGGCTGATAGGTCAGAAATGCCTTTAATTGGAAATTAATTTATAAGTATATTATTATAGTTATACATTAAAAATTTTTAAAAACATGTTGAATCAGAAAATAGAAGAAGCACTTAATGCTCAGATTAATGCGGAAATGTGGTCGGCATATCTTTATTTGTCTATGGCGGCTTATTGTCATTCGCAGGGTAACCCCGGTATGGGTAAGTGGTTTGAAGTTCAGTTCCAGGAGGAGCAGGACCATGCCAAAATTTTCTTCAATTATGTTATATCCCGTGGCGGAAATGTAGTTCTCAAACCGATCGAGGCTGTTCCGACTACTTGGAATTCTGTTCTTGAGGTGTTTGAAAGCACTCTCGAGCACGAGCAGAAGGTTACTGCGCTCATCAACAACCTTTTTGCTATAACAGCAGCCGAGAACGACTATGCTACACAGAGCATGCTGAAATGGTTCATCGACGAGCAGGTTGAAGAGGAAGAGACCGCACAGAACATCATCGATAATCTGAAGATGATAAAGGACAACGGTTACGGACTCTATATGCTCGACAAAGAGCTCGGCGCACGTGTCTACACACAGGCTGCACCGTTGGCAGGCAAATAATTTAGCAGTATGCTTATGACATCGCGTTATGAAATACGCGTCATGTCGTGATATGAAAAAAACTGACCGGCAGGGAAGTCATTCTAAATTGTGACTTTTTCCTGCCGGTCAGTCTTTTTTTTATCGTCTGGATGTCTATTTTCTCTTTTGGAATGTGATGGGGATGCTGTATTTCATGTTTACGGGTTTGCCGTCATTTGTTGCGGGCGTGAATTTCGGAAGAATATCTATCACACGTTCTGCTTCATGGTCGAGGCTTTTATCAGCACTTTTGGTCACGCTGCTGTTGCATACGCTCCCGTCCTTCTTTATTACGAAACTCACAAGAACCCGTCCTTCGATGTTGTTTTCCCACGCATATCTGGGATATCTGGTGTTTTGTCTGATGAAATCCATTAACGCATTAGTGCCCCCGGGAAACTCCGGCAGAACATCAGCGTTCATGACAACGTCTTTCTCTTTGACGCTGTAGTCATATTCCGGTTTGATGTAGCTGATGTATGTATTGCCGTCCACGGTTGTGGTTTCAAGCGGGATGGACGTCGTTGTTTCAGATTCCATACCGGGGTTGAATGTGTAAGTCACTATATACCTGTTGTCGCCCATGTGTTTCACCTCAAGACTTTTCAGCGCATCCTCACCGCTGTCCTGCGCCCTGATTATTCCGTCGGCCATGGATTGCCTTGAAACATTGTCAATCTGTTTTATACATTCCGGGGTGAGATATTCCTCTTTTATTTTTTCAGGAGATTCGTCTGAATCCGTGAATGTGGCAATATAACGTCTGTAGAATTCGTATATCCTTTCTTTGGCTTCGGCAACATGCGTGTCGTCCGGACCGGCGACGGCGTTTGTTACGAGAAATGGTTCCTGTTTTATAGTAAAAGTCGTATTTGCTTCTGTACTTAATGAAGATACAAGTGCGAATACAATGATGGTGCTTCTCATATTTCTTTATGTTTAATGTTAATAGATACAATGGTGGTAGCCTGTTGTTTTATGTGGTATTCATGTTGTTTTCGTGCAGGTTTGAGTCTGTATATACAGAACATTATGCGAAAATAAATAATAATCAGATATCTGACAAGATATTTGTCGTGAATGTTTATGCGAATCCCTGTTTTTTAACTATTATTTCTGTTCTGTAGAAATTCATCTGATGTTGACCGGAAAACTGCGTTTTCAATCCTGTATCTGCATTGCTGACTTCCTCTGAAAGAGAAGCAAAAGAGGGCAGTTACAGTTTTTCTGTATTTTGAGATTTTTTGTCTGAGTTTTCTTTTCTACCCCGAAAAATAAGCGCGTATTTGCGGACAGACCCTTCCTCGGACGTAAATTCGCGAAAAATAAGAGATTTTTACAATATATTGAATATCAATAACTTGCATTTTAGACGTATCCTATCGTTTTGCAAAAAGCGCCATTTCGTCATGCGAAATGGCCCATATCAGGGGCTGAAAAGCACCATATTGCATCCTAAAATGGGCTTAATCGGAATGCAAAATGGGCATTATTAGAAAGCAAAACGAATGATTCCGGACTATGACATGGGGTATATAAAAAGGTCATACAGACCGAAATGGACTCTAAAACATTGAATTTAACATCCATTTACACCTCTTTTGCGAAAATATTTTGTCAAAATACAGTCAAGAAAAATTGTAAGTATATCTTCTGCGTTTTCTTCAAATGTACCGGTATCCGGCAGGAGAAAAAGCACGGGGTACATGCGTTTCGTTTGCGGTAACGGTTTATCGGCCGTGCCAACGTTAATTGATTGTTGTCGCAACGTTAATTGATAGTTGTCGCAGTGTGGATTGATTGCTGTAGCAATGTGGATTCATCATTACGTTAGCCCCGAACGGCCATTGTTCATATCACCCCGTGCTGTCTGTAAGTTTTCAGACACTCTGTGTTGATTTATGAGCAGAACCAGTTACATACAGAAATTCTACAGAGTCGCATAAAGCCTGTCAAAGACTCCGGCATTGGATGTTCCATGCAAAGACAGGCTTTTCTTGCTTCTCTCACTTTTTGTGTATGAGTATTCTGTTCAGAGCGATATGCCTTTCTCCAAGTCAAGTCGGCTGCCCAGGTTTGTCGAGTTGTCTTGTGTAACATTGATGGGAATGTCAACTGTGTAAAAGGTCGCATCAGGTGAAATTTGCTGCTGTGGCATGGCGTTTACCTGTTTGTAAAGTATTTCTGCAGCTTCCGCGTCTTCGTCTTCATGGTAAACACATATGAAACATGAGCCGATTCGTTGGAACAGACTTTTCGGTGTGCAGATTGCCAGTTTGCCATCTTCGGTCAATGCGATGTGCAGTATCATATTGCAGGTTTTGTTTATTAAGAGCCGTGAGGCGATGCTCTGCAATATATCTTTTGTCTTTGCCGGCATCTGTGCGAGCGTAATCTGTTCGGACAAGTCGTCGTGATTTTTGAAGAATCTTATGGAATTGCCGACGTGAGGATAATCTTTCATTGTATTGAAGTGTATTTCGTCGCGTCCCATGAACAAACCTCTTGATCCGGCAGATTTCTTCTCTACTTTCTCGTAATCCATGAAAACAACCTGGTTGTATCCGCGCGGTACGAATGAAATGCCGTGGAAATTCGGCTTGAATGTGTTTATTTTGAGATAAACGTCCACGTTTCCGTCGTAGGCAGGATCGATGGAGTAGTCGTTGTGTTCGACAATGCTGTCGGGTGATACCACCTCCCATGTGCCGCCGGCAAATATTCCGGGCTTTTCCATATTTGTACGGAAGCTGTACCATTCGTGGTTTTCGTTATATACCTTGAACTCCGGTATGTAAATGGTATGACCTATATATTTGCCTACACGTTGCCACATGCCGACGGCGTCTTTTTCTATCTGTGCCATCTTTGACTTGCGTTGCGCGGTCTTGTCTGTTTCCTGTGCAATAGTGAATCCGGCAGTCAGTAACAATGTTATTACTGCTACAGCTAATCTTTTTGTGTTCATAGTTTTAGTATTTTTATGATATTATCTGTTTAATGCTTGTTTATTGTGTCTTATTTTATGAGGAATGCGCTTGTGTTTGTCGCAATCATAGACATGCGGTAGTTTGTTTTCATTCCGTATGCCGTACCGGGTTTCCATTTTATGCTTATCAGTTTTTCTTTCATACGTTGCTTCACTTCGTTTTCTATTGGCTCGCTGTTTTTGTCGGCGATGTCGGTTATGCTGATTTTATCGATGTCGCCGTCGGCATAAACCATGAATGTTATCATTGCCATCCGGTCGCCCAAACCTTTTATGTTGCGCATGACAGTGTTCTCTGTACCGTCGGCCAGGGTTTTGAAGGATGGCAGTTCGTATTGTTTCATGTCGTCGGAGTTGAATATGAGTCCACTCATGTATTTTCTGATGTTCGGATCATCTGACGGTGATGTGTTGATATTGTCAATCACGTAACGGCCGCCGCTTATTGACAGATGGACGGCTATATGTTTGTATTCGGCTTCGGGAGTAAACAGCGCCTTTGCATATTCCACTATGTACCAGTTCATTTCGAGTGGCTGTATTTTCAGCGTTCGTTCTGCCCAATGGTCTATTTTGCTGTCGCCGAGTAGCACTTTCTCAATATTGCCTCCCATTCGTGACATCATGTTATCAGTGAAATATTTGTGTATGCTGCTGTTTTCAAGCTTTATGCCATGCGGTGTGAGGGCCGATATGCATGAGGAATACAGATTGTAAAGCATACGTTCCGGGACGGTGATTGCTTTTTTGCTGTTCATCCAGTTCAATGGCATAGTCATTACCATGCTTACAGCTTTGCCGTTAATCTGTGCGGGCTGCCATTTGGACATTGTGTAGAACATATCTTCCACACGCTTATTCTGTTCGGCTGTAAGTGTGCCGATACAGTGTACATCGGTCACGGTGCCGTCGCTTCTCACGATAAAGCGCACTATAGTCCGGTTGTCTGCACGCAGTATGTTGCCGATGCGCTCCTGAAGCTCGCGTTCGGAGCCATTATAGACAGGCAGTTTGTCGGCGTGTGTGTAAACCTTCTCGTTTCTCAGTTTCTGTGAGATCAGATTTGCAATACCGCGTTTTTCATCGGTGATGATGCTGTAACTCTTATCTCCGGCCATACTTTTATATATACTTGCCATTGACCTGAACTGAGCAGGCCATGCGCTTTGCTTTTTCTCATTTGCAGTGTAATTATTCACGCTAATTGATGTTATGTGTGGTTTCCCTGTATGTATTTTCCCGTTTTTATCTATATGACATTCCTTCGCTTCTATCAGCCATGAATTGCTCCAGGCATTATAGTGCTTGTTGAATTTCCAGTTGTCCACGTCGCGTGCTTCTGAAATGTAGAACGTAAGCAGTGTATCGGCTTCGTCGCATAATCTGCTTTCTATACCGAATACGGTTTTGCTATCGTCTATACCGAGTTTTTTCCGGTCTGTCAGTTTTCCTTTTTTATCGATGATGCTCAGATAATAGTCTGTTGATGCTTCATTTTGTTTACTGGTGAATGCCACAGTGTAACCGTCGTGCAGTGTCATTTTCTGCGCTTCTTCGGCCGGACGTCCTTTGCCGGTGTCTGTGATTCTTATGACTTTTACCCTTTTCAGATTATCAAGATCAATGTCTTCTGTGTTTTTGTTTGCTGCACTGTCGGTTCTGAATACGGGAATATCGATATTGTTTTTTATTTTTTCGATTATCACCTTTCTGCTTTCGTCCATTTTGTTTGCCACCTCTTCTATTTTCGGACTGGCGAATGCTATCAGTGCAAAGGCGCTTGCCGGTATGATATAGAGGTATTTGCAGATTGTCCATCTTTTGGATTTGTCTCTCAACATCATTATTATCCGTGATTTGAGCGATGTGTGTGAGAAACCGTTTGCCACGTTAAGGAAGTGTGGTTTTGCAAGACGCGATACAAGCAGGAGCTGATATGTTTTCATCTCGGTGCCTTGACGTATGACATATTCGTCGGCTTCGTATTCGTGTATTGCGCACAAGTCGTGGCGCAACATCCAAAGTACAGGATTGTACCATTGCAGTATTTCTGCGAATGTAATTATTATAATGTCTATCGAATGGAGACATTTCACATGTGCATGCTCGTGGGCTATTATAGCGTTGTAGTATGGTTGGGTAGTGTCTTTTTCACCAACCACTATGTTTCTCATCCAACTGAAAGGTTGGACATCACCTTTGTGGCAATATATTTTTGTGTTGTCCTCGAGCTTGTGTGTCCAGATGCAGTTGCTGGAAATATATCTGTGTAATGATATTATCTGTATGACGCGCATGATAAAAACGGTTAATGTCCCGATTATATAGATGAGAAGCAGAATCATCGGCCATACGCTTTTATTGTCATCATGTATGGATTGGACAGGAATTTGCAATGCTGTTTCTTTTGAAATTGCAGTTGAGGCATTTTCTTTAACAGCGTTTTGCGGCATGTCTGAGACTTCTTGTTTATCAGATAGCCGGTTATTACTTGGCATTGCCTGGTTAAGATAATCGGACGTAATCTCTCCAATCCTCGTGCTGCTGTTGCTGATTTTTATTGCTGATTGGTTGCTCCATCCGATATGTATTGTCGGTATAATGAATGATGCAATAAGTATTGAAAGCAAAACAATACGATTCATGCGGTGCCTTGTCTCATGCCTTAAGAATAAAGAAAACGGCATGTAAAGCAAGGTTAGGCATAGAGCCGACTTTATGGAATATATTATAAATGAAACCATATTATTGGATGAGTGATGATTAGTAGGTTGTGCGGTTGAAGGTTTGTGTTGTTCGGACTATTTGCTGTTTATCAGGTCGATAATGTCTTGCAGTTCTTTCTCGCTCAGGTTTTCGTTTTTTACGAAGAATGAAACAAGCGATTTGAATGAACCTCCGAAGAATGTGTCTTTCATTTCGTTGGCTTCGTATTTCAGATATTCGCTTTTGCTTATTGCAGGATAAAACACATAGTTTCTCATGCCATCACACTTCTTGTTTTTCACAAAGCCTTTTTGTGTCATGATACGCAGGAATGTAGCTAATGTTGTGTATGCAGGCTTTGGCTCCGGAAATATGTCCAGCAGTTCATTTATGGTGGCTTTCTGTCCTTTTGTGTTCCACAACAGTCCCATTATCTGTTTTTCGTGGGTTGTCATTTTCTTATTCCTAGTCATGCGGTCAGTCGTAATTAATTTTTTTGCAAATATAGATTTTAAGGGAATAGGTAACAAGTTTTCTACTATTAAATTTTTAGTAATCACATTATTTTAACTTTCATTTTTAGTATATTGTTTATTTTTGCAGTGTTGATAGCCGTATATGTTGCTCATTTGTCATAATAGTAACGTAATATACGAAAACGAATTATTTTTGTTTTGTTTTGTGTATGATTTGCTGTAACTTTGCCATCTGAATTATAAACTAAAATATGAGCAGGGGAAAATTAGCAAAGTTTGCCGATATGGAACGCTATGAGAATGTGTTCGAATATCCTTATTCAGTGGCAGAGCAGAAGCCTTTTGACATGAAAGGACATTGGCGTGAGCAGTATTTCAAGAACGACGGACCTATAGTATTGGAGCTCGGATGCGGGCGTGGAGAGTACGCGGTGGAACTGGCAAGGCGTTTCCCCGGAATAAACTTCATAGGAGTGGACATAAAGGGTGCGAGAATGTGGAGCGGAGCAACGCAGGCCCTTAAGGACGGTCTGACTAATGTGGCGTTCTTGCGTACCAATATTGAGATAATAGACCGTTTCTTCGATACGGATGAGGTGCATGAGATATGGCTTACGTTCAGCGATCCGCAAATGAAGAACGTTCGCAAGCGTCTTACAAGCACCTTTTTCATGGAACGCTACAGGAAGTTTCTTACAGACGGGGGAATAATACATTTGAAGACAGATTCTAATTTTCTGTTTACTTATACGTCATATATGGTGCAGCGCAATGCGTTGCCGTTGTTGTTCTCGACGGAGGACTTGTATCACACGGAGGGGCTTGATGAGCAGACACAAAGCATTCTCGGTATAAGGACTTACTACGAAAGTCAGTGGATTGAGCGTGGACTGAACATACGTTACATGAAATTCAGGCTTCCGCACGACGGGGAACTGCACGAGCCGGATGTCGAGATTCCGCTTGACGAATATCGTAGTTATAAGCGTACGAAGCGCAGTAGTCTTACTGTTGCCAAATAAACGGAGTTGTCGTTTCTGTGATTTTATTGTATTCAGATACATTTATAACATTGAATTTAATTGCAGATTTATGCTTTATAACATTTTCGGTTGTTATATCTATGCGTGACATCGTGTTTTGAAAATATAATTATTATAAGGTAAAAGCTAATAAATCGTACATGGCATGAGTAGAAAAACATTATTTATTGCATCTTTGTTGCTATTGACAGCACAGCCGGCAATCTGGGCTGACAGTAAAAAGGAACCGGTTGCGTATGTCAATCCGATGATCGGAACAAGCGGTATGGGACATACATTCCCCGGAGCGTGCGCACCGTTCGGTATCGTTCAGCTCAGTCCTGAGACTGATACTATTCCGCAGAACATAGACGGCCGCTACGTCGGAAAAGTATATGCTTACTGCGCAGGTTATCAACACGCTGACCCAACCATTGTCGGATTCAGCCATACTCACCTCAGTGGTACCGGCCATTCGGATCTTGGCGATGTCATGATAATGCCTCAGACCGGAGCATTGAAACTTAATCCGGGTACGGCGGACAAGCCGGAGAACGGATATCGCTCGCGTTTCTCACATGAGACTGAGGTCGCTGAGCCGGGATATTATGCAGTGGATCTCACCGATTATAATATCAAGGCCGAAATGACTGCCACACAAAGAGTGGGCGTGCATCGTTATACCTATCCGAAGGGAAACGATTGCCGCATTATTCTTGACATGCTTCACGGCATCTACAACTATGACGGAAAGGTTCTGTGGAGCAGTTTAAGAGTGGAGAACGATACGTTGATAACAGGTTATCGTATCACAAACGGATGGGCCCGCTGCAATTATACATACTTCGCAATATCGTTCAGCAAACCTATAAAGGATTATGGTTATAAGGATATGAAGACTCCTAAGTATCAGGGATTCTGGCGTAAGTTTAATCTTAACCGTAATTTCCCGGAGATAGCCGGACGTGACATAGTGGCTTATTTCAACTTTGACAACAGCGATTCGCAGCAACTTACAATCAAGGTGGCACTGTCTGCTGTCGGAACTGACGGCGCGTTGAAGAATTTGCGTGCTGAGGTGGGCGGCAAGTCTTTTGACCAGGTGCGTGCCGAAACAGAAGGTTTGTGGAATCATGAGCTGAGTCTGGTTGAGTGTGAGGGTACAGACGACCAGAAAGCGATGCTGTACACATCACTTTATCACACAATGATAAATCCGTCCATATATATGGACGTGGACAGAAAATACCGCGGACTCGACGGAAATATACACGTAGCGAAGGATTTCGACAATTATACCATATTCTCGGTATGGGACACTTACCGTGCTTTGCATCCGTTGCTCGGACTTATAAAGCCGGACCGTAACACCAATATGGTGAAGTCGATGATAGCTCATCAGCAGCAGAGCGTTCATCATCTGTTGCCGGTATGGAGTCTTATGGCAAACGAAGGATGGTGTATGACAGGCTATCATGCTGTCACGGTTCTTGCTGATGCGCTCGTGAAGGGCACCGACATTGACCGCGACGCAGCGATGAAGGCAATGGTGGCATCGGCTACATGTCCTTATTATGAGAGCTTGGGAGACTACATGAAGCTTGGTTATGCTCCGTTCGACAAGAGTGGTACGGCCGCTTCGAACACTCTTGAATATTCTTTTGACGACTGGACCATATACAATGCGGCAAAGCAACTGGGCATGGACGACGTCGCAAAACAGTTTGAGAAACGCGCACTCTATTATCGCAATACATTCGATAAGAACGTAGGATTCGCAAGCCCGCGTTATTCTGACGGCTCGTTCAAGAAAGATCTCGACCCATATCAGACTTCGGGTGAGGGATTCATCGAAGGCAACTCATGGAACTTCTCGTTCCAGGCACCTCAAGACGTGTTCGGACTTATAAGTCTTTTCGGTGGTGACAAGGCTTTCATCGGCAAGCTGGATAAACTGTTCGAGATGGATCTTCCTGCAAAATATTATGAGCATAATGAGGATGTGACCATCGATTGTCTTGTCGGCGGATATGTTCACGGCAATGAACCGAGTCATCATATTCCTTATCTTTATGCCTGGACATCACAGCCCTGGAAGACACAGACTTGGTTGCGCACCATAATGAACAAGATGTACCGCAACCATATCCGTGGCCTCGGTGGCAACGACGACTGTGGCCAGATGTCGGCATGGTATATATTCTCAGCCATGGGATTCTATCCTGTATGCCCGGGAAGCGACCAGTATGTTCTCGGTGCGCCGTATCTTCCTTATATGAATGTAACGCTCTCTAACGGAAAACACATTGTAATAAAGGCACCTAAGGTGAGTGACAAGAACAGATATGTGCAGAGCGTCAAGATAAACGGCAAACCTTACTCAAAGTTGTACGTTACTCACAAGATGCTCACAGACGGATGTGAGATTGAGTTTGTAATGAGTAGCAAGCCGAACAAGAAACGCGGACTTGCCATGTCGGACAAACCGTACTCAATGACAAAGGGAGTGTAAGCCATGTATATTCAAATAATGGTACATTAAATGGACTATAAGAAACATTAATAACAAAAAACTATGAAAGTCAGAACAACAATTACTATGGCCGTCCTTGCCTGTGGATTGATGTCATTCGCTTCATGCGGCACATCAAAGAAGGCAGCTTCAGCCGATCAATGGGAGAGTTTTAAGATAAAGGACATCTATTTTGATGACCAGGCACCGGACAGCAAGGGTTCGAAAATATATCACGCAATCATTCCGGATCCGGAATCTTATATCAACAAAGTGTCACGCGAAGTGCTCAATACGCTTTATTTCTCACCGAAAGACAGCATCCCTGAGTTGAAAAGACTGCACTATAAACTTGAAGATACGAAAGGCATTTCAGCTAAAGGTGGCGGTAACGGATATGTTGATATCTTCTACAGCACACGTCATGTAGAGCGTTCGTTCGCCAACAATGATACTGCACGCGTCGATTTTGAGACAAGAGGCGTATTGCTTCACGAGCTTACACATGCCTTCCAACTCGAGCCGCAGGGCATCGGAAACTATGGAAACAGCAAGACAGTATGGGCGTTTATTGAAGGAATGGCCGATGCAGTGCGTGTTGCCAACGGAGGTTTCCATGGCGAGCAGGACCGTCCTAAAGGCGGAAGCTATATGGACGGATACCGCAATGCCGGCTACTTCTTTGTTTGGATAAGAGATCATAAGGATCCTGACTTCCTGCGCAAGTTCAACCGTTCTACGCTTGAGGTAATTCCATGGTCATGGGATGGAGCCATAAAACATATCCTTGGAGATAAATATACTATTGATGGCCTGTGGCATGAATATCAGGTTTCGGTAGGTGACATAAAGGAATAAAAGATTGATAATAATGAGAAAATACTTTTTATTGGCAGTCATGGCTTTGTCCATGACTGTTTGTGCAAAATCTGACGACGCAAAACGTCTGATTGATTATGTCAATCCGTTTGTCGGAACAGACGGATACGGCAATGTGTATCCCGGCGCACAGATTCCTTTCGGTGGAATACAGATAAGCCCGGATACGGATGAACATTTCTATGATTGTGCTTCAGGATACAAGTGGAACCGCCAGTCCATACAGGGCTTCTCGCTTACTCATCTCAGTGGAACGGGTATTCCTGACCTCGGCGACTTCCTTTTCATGCCGGGTATCGGTGATATAAAGCTCGACCCGGGCACAGACGAGAAACCTGACGAGGGCTATCGCTCCCGTTTCTCTCACGATGAGGAGAAAGCCACTCCTGGTTATTATGGTGTCATGCTGAAGGATTATGGCGTTAAGGCAGAGATGACTTCGGCTGTGAGAAGTGGCATCTTCCGTTTCACTTATCCGAAATCTGACAAGTCGTTCATTCTCATCGACCTCAACCACACGTTGTGGCAGAAGTGCGTATGGTCTAACATTCGTGTGGAGAACGATTCTGTCGTTACCGGATATAAGCTCGTGAAAGGTTGGGGACCGGAGCGTCACATCTATTTCAGAGCCGTATTCTCCAAGCCGTTGAAGAACTTCATGATATATCAGGACCAGAAACCTGTGATCTACAACACATCGCGTTTCCGCAGCAACCGTGAGGCTTGGGGACCTAACCTGATGTTCACGGCGACATTCGCAACAAACGATAGTGAGGTGGTTACGGTAAAGACATCCATCTCTGCAATCAGTACCGACGGCGCGGCTCTCAATATGCGTGAGCTCGACGGCATGACTTTCGACAGCGTTAAGGCTCTTGCCGAACAGAAATGGGAGAAAGAGCTTTCTACATATACGATAAAAGGAACACAGGAGCAGAAGGAAACTTTCTATACGTCTGCCTATCATGCCGCTCTCTGTCCTTTTGTATATGACGATGCAGACGGCTCTTATCTCGGACTAGACAAGAATGTCGAGAAGGAGAACGGTTTCACAAACCGCACTGAGTTCTCTTTCTGGGACACATACAGAGCTTTTCATCCGCTGTTGAATCTCGTGCATCAGGACATCCAGTCAGACATAGCCAACTCCATTCTTGCCCACTATGACAAGAGTGTTGAGAAGATGTTGCCATACTGGTCGTTCGCAAGCAACGAGACATGGTGTATGATTGGCTATCATGCTGCGGCTATACTGGCCGATATGATATGTAAAGACGTGAAAGGTTTCGACTATGAGCGTGCTTTCGATGCCATGGTTACAACCGCGATGAACAATAATTACGACTGTCTGCCTGAGTATCGTTCGCTCGGCTATGTGCCGTTCGACAAGGAGGCGGAATCAGTTTCCAAGACTCTGGAATATGCCTACGACGATTACGCCATAGCACAGGCTGCAAAGAAACTCGGCAAGACCAAGGAGTACGAATACTTCATGAACCGTGCGATGAGCTATCAGAATCTCTACGACAGCACGACCGGATACATGCGTGGTAAGGATATGAATGGCAACTGGCGCACGCCGTTTGCTCCCGTGGCTTATCAGGGACCGGGTTCTGTCAACGGCTGGGGCGACATTACCGAAGGCTTCACCGTTCAGTATCACTGGACTGTTCCGCAGGACGTTCAGGGACTTATCAACCTGATGGGACGCGACCTCTTCCGTTCACGCCTTGATTCATTGTTCCTTTACGAGCTGCCGGAGGACATCCCGGGAGCTCACGACATCCACGGACGTATAGGTGCCTACTGGCACGGAAACGAGCCTTGCCACCACGTGGCTTATCTCTACAATTACATCGGAGAGGGCTGGAAGTGTCAGAAATGGGTGCGTGAGGTTGTCGATCGCTTCTATGGCAACAAGCCGGGTTCGCTGTGTGGAAACGATGATTGCGGTCAGATGTCAGCATGGTATATATTCAACTGTCTCGGCTTCTATCCCGTATGTCCGGGCAGTGGATACTATAACTTAGGATCACCGGCACTGCCTGCCGTTGACGTAAGGATGAGCAACGGACGCCATATCAGAATGACAACCAAGAACTGGAGCAAGGATGCCGTATATATAAATAAGGTTTATGTGAACGGAAAACTCTACACCAAGTCGTATCTGACATGGGACGACGTGAAGAACGGCATCGACATAGAGTTTGTCATGAGCAAGAAGCCTAACAAGAAGTGGGCTGTCGCAAAGGACGACATCGCTCCTTCGGTTTCTACTGAAGGCAAGACCGTAGCATACAAGCACGGCATGCAGCTTTAAGATTGATTGATATAGTATTTTTATATACAAAGGAGGACGGCACATTATTGCCCGTTCTCCTTTTTGTTTACCGGAGTATGATGTATGGTTATAAAATGTCTGTATTACATCATAAACGTTTCCGGCATAGTGTTTTACGAATAAGAAATTATCCTTGTCTGTTGTTTGAAAGACAATGTTCGGTCATACCGTCTCTGAAACGGTGCTTCGGGAGTCATGTAACAGGCCGTTTCAGGCTGCGATATGGATTGATTCGCGTCTCGGAACTGGCTGTCTCAATGCTTGACATGTACTTTATTTCGATGCTGAATGGTCTTTAATCTGACATCGAATTATGAGAATCTCGTTTTTGTCATGCAGCCCACCGTCAAGTTAGAAGTGCAACTCCGCCACCGCCTT